>Ga0209298_10000344_pt1 | contig 31288 bp, 41 predicted proteins | sample S_140806_EF_Meta_FD_187325 | JGI IMG/M metagenome (GOLD analysis project Ga0209298, IMG submission 187325) | Freshwater microbial communities from Lake Simoncouche, Canada to study carbon cycling - S_140806_EF_MetaG (SPAdes) (version 2) | ecosystem: Environmental > Aquatic > Freshwater > Lake ... | reverse complement strand
CAGCCGCTCGGGCGTGATCGGCTCGCCGCGACCGTCGAGGGGAGGGGTGCCGGCATCAGCCATGGAATCGCTCACGGGGGGATCCGCGCACGGGGGTTTGCTGGTGATAATGGCGGGCGACGGGGAATTAGCTCAGCTGGTAGAGCGCTGCGATCGCACCGCAGAGGTCAGGGGTTCGAGTCCCCTATTCTCCACTTTGGCTCAACAGACCTTTGGACTACAGGGGTCTCTAGCGTCTCACTGGGTTTCGCCCTGCCGTCTGTGCGAAAAAGCTGAGGTGCAGCGTGGGGTGCAGCCATTCTCCATCCGGCTGGAGGTGGCGCCGCCGGGGCGAATGTTGCCCTGCCCTTATCGGCTAAGGCGAGGCACATCGAGAGCGCTCTACACCAAGCGCCAGATCCCCCGACCTCGCCACCCGGTGCTCGGAGGGGCCACCAGCAAGGTGCGCCTGGCGGTCACGCCGGGGAGCAAGGCCATAGACGCGAGCTGAAGCAGGGCCCAGGCCCACAGCGAAGCGGAGCGGCGGATCGGAGAAAGCCTGGGAGCAACGACGATCGAGCTGCTCGCTTGGGTGATTGATGGTCAATCGTGTTGTTCTTGCCACGATCTCCACTCCTCGCCATAATCCTATGGTTTGCATGGAGGCTTGCTTCTTCTCAGGCTGAGCACACCGTGGCGATGCCGGAAAGAAGGAGTCCGGTGCTGATCTGGCCTTCGCCTTCGCCAGCCACGCCGCCAACTTGGTGAAGCGCTTGCGGCCGAAGTGGTTTTTGGCCACCTTCTTCAATCCAAGCATCACCAGAACGACACCAGAGCCTGATCTGGACAGGACGCATGCGCATCAACGGCTACACAGCCTGCCCCTGCTGCGGTCAGCTTGTCGAACCGCCGAGCTCCACCGCAAGCGGCAGCCCGATTGATCCGCTCGGCCTACTTTGGGCTTTGGCGCTGCAACGGCTGTCGCTCCCCTCCACACAGATGTTGCTCAGCCAGCAATCCGAGCTTGTGGAACTCATGGAGACCCACGGCCAACTGGTGGCCGTGGTGGAGGTCACGGAACGGTGGGCTGGATTCGCCCAAAGTCGGCGGCGCCTGCTTGAGCTGGCACTCGGGGAGGTGCTGGCCCGCCCCGTGGCCGTGGAGGTCCTCAGGGACGGACCGTCACTGGATGAGACCAGCTTGCAGGACTCCCGGATGGCCGACGGCTTCTCCACGTCAGAGCCACCCCAGACCCCGTGCCCCGTTGGCACCCCTCGCAACCGTTTGAGTTACTGGGCACGCCTAGGGGTTGTGGGGTGCGGGGTGAGCAGTTCTGCGATCGCCAAGGCGTACCGCCGGATGTTCGGCATATCGACACCGCGCGACCCGGCAGAGAAGGGCCATCGGGTTTATAGCTATCGTGAAATTTTTATGTGCTTGCCAGCGGCCGGTTACCACACCCCCGATTCCCTCGGGGTGATGTGAGCAGTCTCCACTCGGCTCGGGCTGATGGCTCGGCCTCCAAGCCCTCAACGGCCCCAAAACGCCCTGGGAGTGCGTAGCGGCGCTCCCCGTTCGCAGAGCAAGGGGAGCGGATCCAACCCGTTCCACCGGCACCAGCATCCCCCCCAGCGGCCTGCCCGAATGGCGGATGCAGCCTGATCAGGAAGTGAGGCGGTAGCTGATCACAACGCTTCCGGGCCATTCAGCCACCAGAAAACCGCACCGTGGCGCGGGGCTGGAAGGGCTGCTGGAGGCGAGCGCAGGATTCGATGAAGGCCACCAGCACCGTGACCAGAAGGATGAATTGGCGCTGGTCGGCATCGAGGCCGCCCTGGGCTTCGAGGATCGCCTCCAGCGGCGGCCAGAGGGGGTTGGTGCGGGCTTCTTCGTAGGCGGGTGCGAGGCGTTTGCGGTGGTGCGGGGCGGAGAGGCTGGTGTCGCCTGCGGAGTGGGCGAAGTTGTTGCGCACGCCGCGCAGGGCATGGAGCGCTTTCGCCACGGCCGGATCGATCAGGGCGAGCCGGGAGGCCAGGCTGATCTTGGCGGCGAAACTGCCGAGGGAGCGCTCGGGGCGGAAGAGGGCGTCGTCGGGATCGGGATTCGGGGCCATCACGGCCTTGAGCAGGTGCTCCAGGGCCAGATCGATGCGGGCGATGCCCACCAGCACCACGCCCCGGCCGCGCTCGGCCATCATCTGCAGCACCACACTTTTGGCCTGTTCGGCGGCGGTGTGGACGAGCGAATCAGGGCTCATTTTTGCTGCCCTGATTGCGCAGATCTTCGTAGAGGTTGGTGTGGTTGAGCAGGATGGTCTTGATGCCGTCGCGGACCACGGCGGAGTTGAGGGCCTGGCTACTCATCGCCTGGTGAGCATCGAGGGCGCCCATGATCGCCTCCATCAGCTCGGTGCCGAAATCCGGTGAGTTGGCGAACTGCTCCTTGCTGTTGGCGGCCGCCTGCTGACGCAGGGTGGGTGACTCCATGAGCTTTCCACGGATCACGGCGCGCACGTAGGTGATCTTGTCGTTATCGCTGAGTTCACCGCTGAACAGATCATTGAGCTTGGTGATGATCTCGGCCAGCTCCACTTTTTCCTTCTCCTGCACGCCACCACCGCCCGGGGCCATGCCTGGGATGGGAATGCTTTCCCCCTGCTTCAGATCGAGCTTCCTGGTGCCGAGATCGCGGAGGTGGTGGTGAGTGAGCACCACCTTGGAGAGATCCACCGTGTTGATCTCGCGCTCGAACTCCAGCAGGGGCAGTAGGGCCCTGTAGAACATCGCCCGCTTCTCCAAGCCGGTGTTGGCATAATTGAAGATCTGTGAAAGGAAGGTGTAGAACCGCCCATAGGTGCCCATGTCGCTGCGGAACAGCGTGAGGGCATCCAGTTCCTCCTTGGCACGCTTGAGAGCGTCGCCGTCGTTGATCTCTTCCGCTTGCCGATAGGCGAGCCTGGCTTCCTGGTGCAGGGTCATCAATCGCTGGGCCACCGGTTCGATGGCCCCCATCAGTTGGCTCTGGCGCGTCTTGTCGCTGAGGCTGGCCTCCAGCAGCACCTTCACCACCCGCTCGATTTCAAACTCGTCGTAATGGCCCTGGGCATCGAGTTTGGTCTTGAGATCCAGGATGAGGTTGGGATCGGTGGACTCGGCCAGTTCAGCCGTGGCGTAGTAGGTCTTGAAGGCCGCCAGGATGTCGTTGGGTTCGTTCACGAAATCCACCACATAGGTGGTGTCCTTGCCGGGATGGCAGCGGTTCAGCCGTGAGAGGGTCTGCACCGCCTGGATGCCATCGAGGCGCCGGTCCACATACATGCCGCAGAGCAGGGGCTGATCGAAACCGGTCTGGAACTTGTTGGCCACCAGCAGGATCTGATAGTCGTTGCCTTTGAAGGCTTCGCGGATGTCGCCCTTGAGGCCTGGGTTGAGGCTTTGGCTGTGCTCCGTGAAGCCATCGGGGCCAATCTCGGGGTCGTTCACCTCACCGCTGAAGGCCACCAGGCAGCCGAGCGGGTAGCCCTGCTGCTTGATGTAGTGGTCGATGGCGAACTTCCAGCGCACAGCCTCCTTGCGCGAGCCCACCACCACCATCGCCTTGGCCTGGCCATCCAGCAGGGGCCAAACGAACTGGCGGAAGTGCTCCACCACGATCTGCACCTTCTGGGCGATGTTGTGGGGGTGGAGCTTCACCCAGCCCATCAACTTCTTGAGGGCGGAACTGCGCTCCACCTCCTCCGTGGAGAGGCTGTGGCCGTCCTGCGCGAGCTGGAAGGCCACTTTGTAGGACGTGTAGTTCTGCAGCACATCGAGGATGAAGCCCTCCTCGATCGCCTGCCGCATCGAATACACGTGGAAGGGCCCCGGCAGGTTGCCGGGGCCCGCTGGTTCAGCCGGGTTGGGGCGGCGGCCGAAGAGTTCGAGCGTCTTGGCCTTGGGGGTGGCGGTGAAGGCCACATAGGTGATGCCGGCCTCCCGGGTGCGGGCACCCATCTGAGCCGCCAGCAGGGTTTCGATGTCCAGCTCGCCGCCATCGGCCAGATCGGCGGCCTCAGCAGCGGAGAGCACCTGCTTGAGCTTGTCGGCCGCCTGGCCGGTCTGGGAGCTGTGGGCTTCATCGGCGATCACCGCGAAGCGCTTGCCACTGGTGGCGGTGAGCTCCTGCATTTTTTTGATCAGGGCCGGGAAGGTCTGAATCGTGCAGACCACGATCTTCTTGTCGCCCGAGAGGGCGGCAGCCAGCTGATCACTTTTGATGCCCTTCTCGGTGGTGATCGAGGCCACTACCCCTTTGCGGCGCTCGAAGTTCTCGAGGGTTTCCTGCAGCTGGGTGTCGATCACGCTGCGGTCGCTCACCACCAGCACCGTGTCAAAGACCTTGCGGTCGTTCTCGTCGTGGAGATCGGCGAGCAGGTGGGCGCTCCAGCCGATCGAGGCGGTCTTGCCGGAACCGGCTGAGTGCTGAATCAGATAGCGCAGGCCGGGGCCTTCCTCGAGCACGGCCTTGAGCAGCAACCGGGTGACCGCTAGCTGGTGGTAGCGGGGGAAGACGAGCCGGCGGATCTGTTTCTTCTTGTCGCGCTCGGAGATGCAGTAGCGGCCGAGGATCTCCAGCCAGCTGTGGCGCTCCCACACCTCCTCCCAGAGGTAGGCGGTGGCGTGGCCGGCGCTGAGCGGATTGCCGGCGCCGCAGTTGGCCCCACCGGGATCGGAGCCGCGGTTGAAGGGCAGGAACTGGGTGCGGCTGCCCTCCAGCCGGGTGGTCATCTGCACCTCGCGATTGCTCACGGCGAAATGCACCAGGGCACCGCTGGAGAAGGAGAGCAGCGGCTCGGGCGCCTGGCCGGCGGGCCTGGGGTCGCGGTCGGTCTTGTATTGCCACACCGCATCGGCGATCGACTGGGTGTTGTCGGTCTTGAGCTCCACGGTGGCCACCGGGATGCCATTGAGCACCAACATCAGATCGAGGCAGTTCTGGTTGCGGGTGGAGTAGCGCACCTGCCGCACCACCCGCAGGCGGTTGGCGTTGTAGCGGGCCAAGATCGCCGGATTGAGACCAAAGGCCGGCTTGAACTCGGCGAGCTTGAGGGCCTTGGGCAGGCCGAGCACCTCCACGCCGTGGCGCAGCAGATCGAGGGTGCCGAGCTGATCAAGCTGGCGCCGCACCCGCTCCAGCAGCGTGGCGCTGGCCTTGGAGCCGTGGTTTTTCTGCAGCACCTCCCAGGCTTCTGGCTGGGCCTCCTGCACCCAGGCGATCAGATCGGGCGGGTAGAGCGCGAGCTGGCGGTCGTAGGCGTCGGCGCTGCCTTCCTCGTAGATCCAGCCGTTGAGGCCGAGGTGCTCGCAGATCTCGCGCTCGAAGGCGATTTCGTGGTGGAGGCTCATCGGCTCAGCAGCTGCACGATGGCCACCTTTTGGGGGGCAGTTTATGCCGGCAAGGCCTAGCCAACCCAACAGTTATGCGGAAACTGCATAAGCCTGTGCCGATGGATCGGCCATTCGCGGGTAGGTCATCAAGCCCAGTTCTCGAGCAGCAGCCCCTCGACCCGCTCGAACTCGCGCAGGTTGTTGCTCACCAGGGTGAGGCCTTCGCTGCGGGCGTGGGCGGCGATGTGGAGGTCATTGACGCTTGATCACATAGATACAGATATTCGTATCGAGGAGATAGCGGAGCATCGTTTCTCAGAAGGGCTCTCGTTCGGCTTGCTCCTGGCCAGCACGCTCGACCAGAAAGTCGTCACTCACGGCGGGGCCTTCCTGGAAAAAGCTGTCCCAGCTGCGACCCACTGGCGCGATGATCCGCTCCTGCCCGCAGGCGCGTACCTCCACCTCCTTAACGGAGTCAGGCAGGCGCAGATCGGCCGGAATGCGGACCGCCTGGCTGCGATTGCTGAGGAACAACTTGGTGATGGCAACCATGGCCCTCGACCGGAATATACGTGGAGCCTATCCAGGTCGAGCGTTGCTCACGGCTCCACAACCTCTACGAGGCAGCGCAATCCCGGTGCTTTAGAGAGGCGGGCATCGGAGGTGAATAGTGGCGCATCGAACCGCTCAGCGCGACTGTCCTGCAGGGCCTCGAGGATGGTCTTGTGGTCGATCGACAGCGACGGGAGAGCCTTCAACAGCTCGGCGTTGTGGGCGCGCCGGGCGGATTCGGTGAGCTCCTGGAGGGCAAAAGTGCTCAAGGGCAAACCCGCCTGGGCGGCGAGCTTCTCCAGCCGGGCGGCCACCTCATCGGGCACGTGGCGGATGTAGAGAGTGCGCATCGCCGGGCTGCTTGCTGGCTGCTAGCAGGCTAGGGGGATGCTGCGGCTTCGATCTGCGGCTCCGGCTGCAGCGGGTGCAAGGTGGGGCCCTCGGCGTTCTTCCGTTCGGTCCAGCCATGGGCACCGCAGGGCCCACCCCCAGCCAGGCCGCTTAGCATGTTGCACGAACCGTTGCACGAATGGCGCCATGGTGATCGGCGTGCGGATGAAGCCCGAACTGGAGCGCAGGCTCGACCAACTGGCCCTTCAGCTGGGCAAGAGCCGCAGTGCCTGCATCCGCGAGGCCATCGGCGACTACCTGCTCCGCCACGGCGACGACGAGGAAGCATGCCGCCAGTCGCAATGGCTGGCCGACCTGGAGCCCGCGACCTGGAGCGAGCAGGTGCCCGACTGGAGTGATTGGACCGCATGACGGAGGCTGCGGCGGCGCTGAGAGTGACCCTGCGCCGAGGAACGGTGGTGACCGTTGCCAGTGCTGGGGTATATGCGGGCAAGCCACGGCCAGCGGTGGTGGTGCAAGCCGAACGCTGGCTACAGGCCCATCCCAGCGTCACGCTCTGCCCGCTCACCAGCACGCTGATGGAGGCCCGGTTGTTGCGGATTGCGGTGGCCCCATCAGCGCGCAATGGCTTGCGCAAACCCTCGCAGTTGATGGCGGACAAGTTATTCAGCGTGCCGATCCAGGCGCTGGGAGCGGTGGTGGGGCAGCTGGAGCCCCAGCTGCTGGTGGAGCTGGATCTAGCCCTGAGGGGCTGGCTGGACTTGCCCTGAGCGAGCCCGAGGCGGGATAAACGATCCCAGCCGGCTTCTATTGGACTCAGGCACCGTTCTCGCCACTCTCCGGCGGGATCTCGCCGCTGATCAGGGCGAGGAAGGCCCGCAATCGGGCTCGGTTGGAGGTGGAGGGGTCGAGCTGGACTCGGGCGGAAAGCACAGCCGCTGAATGGAGGCGTTTAAGGCTCTCGACCTGGCGTTCTCGGCTTTCAGCTGCGCGATCTCGATCTCGAGCTCCCTGGTCCGCTGCTCGATCTCGCGCACGGGTCGCCAGTTCAGCATCGACAACAATTGTCGCCACCGAGGCAGCGATGAAAAGGATTCCCCACTGCTGCTGGAGCGGGAGGTTGCGGCCGGCGATGTTGATGTGGTCATAGGAGGAGAACAGGGCGATCAGGCCGAGGAACAGGCCGCCGATGGCCTGGATGAGACCGAGGCGATCGAGGCCGGGCCAGGGACGCAGGGAATCCAACGATTCTGGCGGAGCCGGAAGCTCCTGGCCGGCAGGGCCCTCGGGATCGGGCATGGGCTTGGAGGCTGATGCGGGGACGGGGGTGCGAACCGGGAGTCGCTGCGGATCCCTCTTCTCCAGTGCCACCATCCCGGTGGTCTGTCTCGGGCGGTTCGACATGGCTTGCCTTGGCGGATCCGGTGGCCGGCCTCGGCAGCGAGCGCTGAAGGAAGGCTGGAGGCCTGGATCGGACAACTTTTGGCCGCGGAAATGGAGTAAAGTAGAAAAGTTGCCTTTTGATCTACGCGCAATGTCACCTTTGCTGAAGAGCATTGAGGACCAGGCACGCGCCCTTGCCCCGGAAGATCGCGCAAGGCTTGCGAACAGCATGCTGGAATCACTCCAGCCGTTGATCGCTGAAATTGAGGCCGCCTGGGCCGTAGAGATTGAAGAGCGCGTCAGTGCCTTCGACAAGGGCGAGATGTCTTCACACGCCGCGGACGATGTTTTTGCCGAAGCCCGCCAAACACTGCGGTGAAGCACGCACGCTTTGTTGATCCCGCGAGGAGCGAGTTGCTTGCCGAAATATCTTATTACGAAACCAAAGAGCCAGGACTTGGTGAACGCTTTCTTGTTGCCGTTCAAGAAGCAACGGCTCGTGCCCTTGCCTATCCCCTCACAGGCACGCCGGCTTCAGCGCGTACGCGACGAATGTTCCTGAAGGACTTTCCCTTTGCACTTGTGTATCGCCCCGATAACATGGGGATCGTTGTTTTTGCCCTGGCTCATCACGCGCGCCGCCCGGGCTACTGGCGCGACCGCCTGGATGATCGCTGAAAAGGCTGTTCATAGTCACCACGAGAGTTGCTGATAACAAGCAACCTAGGGCGATGCAGATCCTGCTCATGCGGCGCTGGCCTCGGGCACCAGGCCCCGCACATCAATCTGGCCGGTGACGGCGGCGGAGATCAGGGCGGAGCGGCGTTCTTGGAGTACTTTAACCGCAGATACCGACTCAGACTGCAAGGCGTTAATCCTCCCGAGTTGGCTCTGGATGTGCATCTCGATTTTCAGCTGTTCTTCAATCGGAGGTAATGCGACTTGGCGACTTGACATCATTGACAGTGGGATCCTTGATCGGGTTGAGCCACTGGAAAGGATGCCACCATGGAAACGAGAAGAAGCATTCAGCGAAAATGATGCAAATGCTGGCGAAATGCGTTCTCTGTTCAAGCGGAATCTAAAACAATCTGCTTTCACCATCGCCGGCCCGAGGTGAGATGGTGCTACACATGCTCTGCCAACAAGATTATTCTCGTCGCCAAGGCCGGCAATAAGAAGGTCTCCAGTAATCACATCATGATCACCAAGACTTGTTTCGTAATAGTCCGAGTCGATGTACGCGGAAACGGTGTCATCATATCCATGGGACTTAATGTTTTGCAGTCTGACGACCAAGACACCCTCCTCAACATAGTGCTCTGATTTCAGTCCAGAGCCAAAGGGCCCATCGCATTTGGATATGCATAGTCTCCCTAGCGTAATTAGGCCCCAATGCTCCGGCACCTCCCCCAGCCACTCCACCCCCGAGTCCTTCATCGGCGCGTCTGGATTCAGCCCCTTGGTGACGGCCTGGGAGATCACGGCCTGGCGCTTTTCCTGCAGAAGCTCGATCAGGCGTTCCTGCTCGGCGATCAGGGCGTCGATCTTGGCGGTTTCGTGGTCGAGGAAGGTGGCTATTGCAATCTGCTCTGATACAGGGATTATCGGAAGTGGAACCTGAACAAAGTTGCTGTAACGAATTTCCTGTCCGTCTCGAATTAAGTTTGTGGTTGACCTGAGAGCAGAAATGTATTTATCGCTCTTTAGTAAGTGCGCAAAGAAGCATGGCATCACATGCTTTATTGGTGTTACAGGAACGTAGTGAAAGCTTGTCGAGCCACTGAAGCGGCACCATTCAAGGCCTCCCTGAAAGCTTCTCATGCTTATGACGAAGTCATCAGGCTCAACCTGAATCAGATTATCCTTTCCTTGAATGACTTCAACGACCCTTCTGCCTTCTCTTTCGACAAACTCTGCCTGTGGAATCATTCCATACTTTTGGGAAGCCGTAAGCATGATTGCTCCTTCTTTCGCGGCTTCTCTGCGTGCCTTGAACATCCTTCTGCTCTGAAGAACATCCCAATGCTCCGGCACCTCCCCCAGCCACTCCACGCCGCTGGGCTTGTAGGCCGGGTAACGGGGGAAGCTCATGGTTGAGGCGCCCTCCACGAGCGGTACTGCACCAGCAAAACATGGGCATCAAGATGGACCAGGGGCCTCGAGATGATCATGCTCGCTCACTCCAATAACCCGGCTCTCGATAGAGGTGCATCACAGCCAGAATGAAGATCTCGGCTTCTTCTTCATCCAATGCGTAGATCACCCCATAGGGAAAGCGATGAATCAAGCAGCGGCGAACCTGGCTATCATCCATCAACGGCCATAGGGTTGGGTACGCCTTGATCCGCTCGACTGCTGCAAAAACCTCAATGGCGAACTGATAACCCAAATTTGGTTGGTTGGCTTCGTAGTAGTCGATGGCGTGATTCAGCTCAGCCTGAGCATCGGGATGAAAGTTGGCAAGCATCACCTGAATCGATGCCAGATCTCATTAAAGACAACGTCGCCGGCCACCGGCTTGACGCTGCCCGTCCGGATATCCTGCAACCGTTTTGAGGCGAGACTGGTCCATTTTTGGTCGACTTCTGACGCTGTCTGATTGAGAGATCTCAGCACGCTGTCAGCAACTCGCGCGCGCTCCTCTACGGGTAGCGATTGGATTTCCAGAATTAAGTCGTCGGTTTTCATGGTTTCAGGTCATTTCAAATTCGCTGCCTGCAGCTTAGCCCCTCTTCCAGGTACCGGCTCTTGGCGTAGCCTTTTCTTGGCGGAACAAGGTGCCTCGCCGGTTGGTCCGCGTAATCCAACAGCCAGAATCGCCTGCAGACTGTAGTGGCTGATCTCACGGGTCACCTCACGTTTTCCCTCGATTCAAACGATCCGGAATTTCCGGATGGTTGAATCTTCCTCGAGCTCTTTGTCTTGATAGACATTCAGAAGATGCTCGTTAATCGTCTTGACATCTTTCTGATAGAGATCGGCGATCTGGGCCTGCGTCAACCAAAGACTGTCATCTGTAAAGTGGCACTGGATGCGGGTTTTGCCATCCTCTGTCTGATACAGAATCAGATCCGAGGCTGGAGATGGTTCCGTGTTTTCGCTCATGCCGACAGCCCCCGTTCATCCCAAGGTTCACACGCCCAGCCTTGAATCGTCATGGACCCCCAGGCGGCGGCGCCCTTCGACCTTGATCGCCTTTGGGTTCCAGACCTCAGCTTCTCCGCTTGCCAGCCCGTCCTGGATGTCGCGACGCAACTGCTCAAACTGCAACAGCCTCAGCTGATCCTGCTGCTCCATCAGGCGCAGCGCTTCGCGCACCACCTCGCTGGCGGAGGCTGGCTCACAGGTCTGCGAACGCCTCCTCGTCCTCAGGCGAAGCCCACTCCTCCATCAGGCTGGCTTCCAGATCCTGCAAGTGGAGGGTTTCCTGCGCCAGCCGCAGGGTGGTTGTGACATCGATGCGTGAAGGGGCGGCGGCTGGATCCGGGCGGAACAACGGCATGCCATCGGCATCGATGTCCAGCGCGTCAGTCTTCATCGCTCGTCTCCAAGGCCAAGTCGAGCTCGGCGCCCTGAAGGATGCGCAACTCGCCATCAATCTGCACGGCAAAGCCAGTGCCAGTCTGCCGAGCCAGCTCCCGGGCCCGCTGACCAGCGCGCAGCAGGGCAGCGGAAACCCGATCGAGATCGGGATCATTGAGTTGGCTTGTAAAACCCAGGCTCTCGGTTTCTTCCCTCTGCAAGCAGGACAGGCGCATCACATCCATTATCGATCAACTGCCAACCGTCGACGGCTGAGCGGTAGTGCTGATCAAAATTCGCCAGACCTGCGGTGAATCGTCGCTAGATCACGGGTTCAGGAATGGAATGGCCTCCTTGGCTGATGCGCAGCCACACTCTCTGAATCGCAGCTTCTGCGCTGGTGAGCTTGAGAAAAATCAGCTTGATTCGATAGCCAGCGCGCCGCCAGTGTTCAATCCTTTTCAAATACCCCTTCCCCGCCAGTGTTGTTTCAAACGCAAAATCCATACCCGCTGCCCCGCAGCAGTCAATCTCCTCCAACATCAACCGCCCCGCCCGTCGAGCGGCCAGTTCCGGCGCAAAAGGAGAAAGACCTGCGGCAATCAGGTCAGCATTGATGAAGGTGGTGATACCAACCTCCAGGGGCAGGTATTCACGGGGAAATGTGGTTTTACTGGCGCTATTGGGCCCAGCGATGATGATGATGCGTTTCTCATTGCTGCGCCGCTCAGCCACTCAGCCCCCCGATCATCGCCAGGATCCGATCCGTCACCTGCTTGAGCTCGGCATCGATCACCTCCAGCGGCCTGGGCGGCGTGAACACATAGAAGTGGCGATTGAAAGGGATCTCAAAGCCCACCTTGGTCTTCTCGTGATCGATCCAGGCATCGCTCACATGGGGTAGGACCTCGCGCTCGAAGTAGGTCTGCACGTCTTCTGAGAGCGGCACGTTTTCGGTGTCGCGCAGGCTGGAATCGGCCTGGGGTTGGCCCTTGGCCTTGCCGCGTTGGCCCAGCACCACGTTGCCGGCGTCATCGCGCAGCGGGCGCTCCACGGTGATCGTGCGGTAGCCGAAGTCTTCATTGCGGAAGATCTTGCTGATCGGCTTGCCGTCTTGCTCGGCTTCCTCAAAGTTGCCGAACAGGCGCGTGATCGCATCGATGTGTTCGGGGCTCAGCTCCTTGCGTTTGCTGCCCAGGCTCTTGCGCATCTTCTGCCAGAAACTGGAGGCATCGATCAGCTGCACCTTGCCCTTGCGATCCACAGGTTTGCGGTTGCTGAGGATCCAGATGTAGGTGCTGATGCCCGTGTTGTAGAACATATCGGTGGGCAGGCCGATGATCGCTTCCACCAGATCGTTTTCCAGCACATAGCGGCGGATCTCGCTCTCGCCCGAGCCCGCTCCGCCGGTGAACAGGGGCGAGCCATTCAGCACGATCCCGAAGCGGCTGCCGCCCTCTAGGGCCGGGCGCATCTTGCTGATCAGGTGCAGCAGAAACAGCAGTGAACCATCGCTCACCCTTGGCAATCCAGGCCCGAAGCGGCCCGCATAGCCCAGCGTGTCGGCTTCCTTCTGCACCTCCTTCTGGATCTTCTTCCACTCCACCCCGAAGGGAGGGTTGGAGAGCATGTAGTCGTAGTTCTGATCGCCCAGCTGATCGTCGGCGAGCGTGTTGCCGAAGCGGATATTTTTGATGTCCTGCCCCTTGATCAGCATGTCGGCTTTGCAGATCGCATAGCTCTCGGGGTTGAGCTCCTGGCCGCTCAGCACCAGCCGCGCCGAGGGATTCATGCCCACCAGGTGCTCCTCGGCCACGCTGAGCATGCCGCCGGTGCCCGCCGTGGGGTCGTAGAGGCTGCGGACGATGCCGCTCTGGGTGAGGGCCTGGTCGTCTTCGATGAAGATCAGATTCACCATCAGCCGGATCACCTCCCGCGGCGTGAAGTGCTCCCCGGCGGTTTCATTGGAGAGTTCGGCGAACTTGCGGATCAGCTCCTCGAACACCAGCCCCATCTCGGCATTGCTCACCGTTTCCGGGTGCAGGTCGATCTGGGCGAAGCGTTCGGCCGTCTGGTAGAGCAGCCCGGCCTTGTCGAGCTTGTCCACCTGCAGGTGGAACTCGAAGCTCTCGAAGATGTCGCGCACTGCCGGCGTGAACGCCTGGATGTAGCTGCGCAGGTTCTCGCCGATGTTGTCCTGATCGCCCATCAACCGCTTCATGCCCAGGGCTGAGGTGTTGCAGAACCCCTGCCCCGCCACCCGCAGCAGGAAGGGTTCGGGGTCGAGCCCCTGGCTCTCCCGCAGCCCCTTCTCGCTCAGCACCGCCTCTTTCGTGGGCTCCAGCACGCAATCGAGCCGGCGCAGCACCGTGAAGGGCAGGATCACCTTGCCGTAGTCGCTCTGCTTGTAGTCGCCCCGCAGCAGGTCGGCCACGGACCAGATGAAGGCCGAGAGGTTCTGCTTGCCGCTGGGCTGGGGGCCCAGGGGGGCGGGGCCGGCGGCGGCACGGGCAGGGTGTCTGGAAGGCGCCCTGAAGGCAGGATCCTGTCCTTTCGTGAGGGCTCCCCCTGCCTCCGTGGCGGAGTCATCGAATCCATCCGCGCCGTCAGCGCTGGCTCCAGCCGCCAGGCTCACCGAACCGCCACGCCCCCGGCCGGTCCGCAGCCGCCCCGCGACCAGCAAGGACGCCTTCACGGCCTCGTAGAGGGCTTCTTCCCAAGTCAGCAGCTCCCGCAGCCGGCCATTGCCTGCAGAGCCCCCTAGGGCCTCTAGGGCGCCGAGGAACTCCTCCTGCAGGGCCTCCTGGTCGGTGGTGGGGCCGGGGCTGCCGGTCATGGCGAAGGAACGTGCGGTGAAAACGATGCAGAAATCGCATCAAATCCAGGTGGTTGTAAACCCATGTGTTTACCGCTCGCATTCAATCAAATTCCGACAATTAGGCTTGTAGATCAAGATGCTTGTTCCCGCAAAATTTGTGATCTCTGAGCTTGGAGCAAAGCCATGCCGAGCAGCAAATTCTTCTGTTATCTTAGAAGTTAAGGTATTGGTAAACTGTGGGGCTATAGAAGTCGGTACTCGCGTGATGTCCTTGACCGTAATGATGGAGGAAGGCTTGTTGGTCCGAATCGATTCAACCAACGGATCAAGGTCCTGCTTGAGCTTGAGAGAGTTGATGTAATCGCATGGCTTGATCCTCAAGCCCAGGTAACCTTTTCGAAGTGAAGCAGACCTGTAGTTCAAGCTGAAATTGTTGAGGTTATTCATGTCAACGGCAACTTCTGTCGTCTGTTGACCTTGGAGAGTTGGCTGGCAGGTCATGGCAATCAAGCTCGAAACCTGATTCGAGTTTGTGTCATCTGTGTTGACGCTGCTTAGCCAGGGAATCGAATCTTGTTGGAGTGGCACGATCGCCAAGGCCTCTGCATTCAAGAATAGGAGCTGAACGGTGAAGACAACAACCGCTGTTAAAGTCCAGATTCGGGGAAGTTTTTTTAAACACCAAGCTGCAAGGATTGCAACGTAGGGTGCCAACGGCAGTAGGTAGCGTCGCTCTTCATTGGGTACCAGTGAGAATGCAGACAATGCCGCCATGATCTGCAGAATCGAAATGACAGCGGCCAAATCCAATAGTCCTGCCTGTATGGGTCTATTTTGCAGCCAGCCTCTCCATGCGTAGACAAAAGAGACGATGATCATAACAATGGCGAACAAGAGTGGGAGCCTTAAAAAGAAATGATCGCTAAAAGCCTCTGCCCATGTCGGAAACTTGTTGAAGAAGCTGTCCTTTGAGCCCCAGAATTCCGCCGTGGAGGAGACCCTGATGTGATCCTGCAAGGAGGCCCAATTGCGCAGATACCAATTGATCACCAGAGGCGGTAAAGTCAATAGGCTTCCGAGCAGGAGCAGCCGCTCCGGTCCACCCATCGTGCGGCTGCCGAGAGCTGGCTGGTACCTCCGATGTACTCCTATGGCGATCGCGGTCACCCCGGGCAGCAAGCAATAGAGAGGAGTGGATGCCTTGGCGGCCATGCCAATAGAGCCGGCCAGAACCAAGTGACAAAGGAGTCGCAGGGGCGTTGTTGTTGGCGCTCGGCTCATGATCAAGATGATCCAGCTAACGATGAGGAGCTGAAATGATTCAGCAAAGTACTGGTGTGAGAGAGCGATGAATAATGGCCCGGAGGCAATGAGTAGAGCGCTGGTCAATGCGATCGCTTTGCTTCCTTGGCTGAGCTGTAGAACCGTTTCATGGATAATGATTAGTGTCAGCAGATTCGTTAGGATGATCGAAAGCAAAAGTGCCGAGTCCATGCTGCCTGTGAGGTGGATCATCGGCACAAAAAATTGGCCTATCCAGGTGATGGCTGGCGGTTGGGCAATGCAGGCGGAGATGAGGTCACTAATCCATTGGCTCGGTGAAAATCTCAGTGAATAGAATAAGGAGACGCTGTTGAAGCCATACCAGGCCTGATCCCATGGCCAGACGGTGCGATCCATTAACACCCAGGCCAGAGAAGGCAACATGGCGATAGCCAGGATGAGCCATGCCAGCCAGGTCTTGCGGCCAGTCCTCAAGATATTGGCCTGCAGTGCTTTGGCTGACGGCAGCGATGCCTCTGTGCTGACAGCAGTGCTGAGAACCCGTTGGATCGATGGCACCGGACGCTGTCTCATAGGCATGGAGACTATAAAACCGCCTCCCACATTCGCCAGGAGGAATGCCCCCGTGGATCGCCTGGACCGATCGGCTGCGCCGTGCCCTGCTGCGCACGGCGCCGAGTTCAACATTGTTCGTTGGGCTGGCCGGCGGCCAACCGCTCGGGGGAGACCAGCGCGCCTCGTCCTGCTGGCACCAGACCAATGGGGCAATCAGTGCGCTGGCGGTGTTGAGCCCACAGCCCTCCACCGAGGCGTAGATCGAGGCACCGCCGCACCATGCTGCTCTGCACCACCCCAAGGGAAGGGAAGCTGCAACGCCGCCCCGCAGGTCAGGACATTCAGTCATTGCTGTAGGGCTTGGGGGACCAGGGCAAGAGCGATCCCGCCCCGTACCGGATCAAGGGCGAAGCCCTCTTTGTGGAGCATCTGAGCCACGGGCGAATCGCGGCGCGGGTGCTCAAGATGGGGATGGTTCAGGCATCAACGGCCGATGCGAGCGCAAGGCCGCTTCCGGTATCGGCTTCCAATTGGAGCTGCTGGCCGAGCGGGGAATGGCAGAGATCGGCATCGGCTGGAGAAGCCATTTCGGCGCCAGGCGACTGGAGGCAGTGGCCGCCACGCCCCAGCCCAGGCGAAGCTGGCCCGAAGCCAGCAAGGACACCTTCACGGCCTCGTAGGAGGCTTCTTCCCAAGTGGGCAGCTCCCGCATCCTGCCATTGCAGCCGAGCCCCAAGGGCCTGCAGGGCGCCGAGGACATCCTCCTGGCATCGCCGTAATGCGACAAGCCGGTGCGGCATTGAGCCAGCCCGGCCGCACGGGGGAGCCATGGGCCAGCAGAGGCTCCAACCCACACCCGGGCAGACCGACTCAACAGGCATCAGGATCTGGTGTCTGGAGCCGCCTGAAAACTGCACCGTGGCGCGGGGCTGGAACGGTTACTGGAGGCGGGCGGAGGATTCATGCGTCGTCCCCCCTGGCCGCGATCAGCTGGCCCAGGTTCGCCTGCACACCGCTGCGATCGATCGCAGCCAACAGGCCCAGTTGCCCCAGGATCAGACGTTCATCCAGGGTGAACAGCTTGAGGCGCACCCGGCAGGGTTCTCGCAGCCCCGAGGGGGCGAGATCCTGAATCGGCCAGTCCAGAGGCCAGCTGGAGCTTCTGGCGGTGGTGATCATCGCCAGCAACACATGGGCCGAACCCCGCTGGAATTCCGGGTCTGACAGCACCAGGGCCGGCCGGCGCCTCTGGACGGCGCGATCCGTGAACGGAAAGGGTACCCGCACCACCGCGAAGGGCTCCAGAGATGCCTGGGGTCCAGGAATAGCGGGCTCAGAGATCGGCAAACGCCTGCTCATCCTCCGGTGACACCCATTCCTGCAATCCGGCCTCCACACCCTGCAGATAGGTGAGATCCAAGGGGCTCACGAGCCGCACGCGCACGCCGCCATCGTCCAGATCCCAGCGCAACTGGTCCCCCTGCCGCAGGTTGAGGGCATCACGGATCGCCTTGGGGATCGTGACTTGTCCCTTGGCGGTCAGGGTGGCGAGTTCTGTTTCCACGGAGATTGATTCCACGGAGATAGGCCAAAACCAGGATGATGAACCTGATGATAAAGCGATCTTACCTCCTTACCTCCTTACCTCCTTACCGCCCTGCCTCCTTGTGGGCTGAGGCTCGGGCGGCGGTGGCCGGCTCAGTTGTATTCCCCCGGTAGGTCCTTCTTGCTCACGGTGACGCGGCCCACCTTCTGGCCGGAGAAGCGCAGCAGCTCGTCGCCGGAGAAGCTGTAGCCGACCCCGGCGGCAATCTGGGCCACGTCGTCGGCAGTGGCGGCGGCCAGCACCTGGGCCCGCAGGGCCGGCTCATCCTGCATGCGGGCCAGGAACTGCCTGAGCTGATCCAACGCCATCGTGGCTGCGCTCCGAGGGGATCGATGCCTGCACTTCAGCACGGGAACCCAGCCCAGGATCCACGCACGAGGTCAGAGCGCCTCAAGAGTGCGGTGATGCCCATGGCCCGGAGCCGGCGCCATTGACTTCCGCCTCCAGGCAAAGTTGGGAGGCGATGCCTCGTTCCCAGCCCATGCAGTGGTCCAGCGATGCCGAACAACGGCTGAAGGAAGTGCCCTTCTTCGTGCGCCCGGTGGTGAGGCGGCGGATCGAGAGCCTGGCCGCCGAGGCGGGCCGGAGCGAGGTGGATCGGGTCTTCTATGAGGAAGCCAAGGCCCGCTTCGGCGAAAAGTGAAGGGTTGTGGAGGGTGATGGGTTAAAAGGGTAGGTTGATCCGTTCCCCAGCAGATGTCGCAGTCCAAGCGTGAGCAGGTGGTGAGCCACCTCCGCTACATCCGCCAGGAGCTTCGCGAAATGCATCAGGGGGTGATGGAGGATGGTTTGCTCCCTGAGGCCGGTGAGGTGCGGGGGGTGATGGCCCAGATGGAGGCCCTGCTGGAGCTGCTCGAGGGCAAGGGGGCCCGCAAGAAGGACGGCGACTCCTGAAGCCCTGCCAAACTGGCTGTCCTGCCGCAGACTGAATCACACCTGGATCACTGGGCCGAGGCGTCTGCTTCGTCCATGGCCACCCGGACGCTCCGGATTTCGTCACCTGCCCCTTGCCCCTACCCGAGCGGGCTGGTTTGCTGGACTTGTCCCCATCACCCGCCCGGGCCTCGGCCACGGGCTTTTTTATTGGGATCCCCTATCTGTGGGGTGAATGCACTGCCAATACCCCAGAGATGGTGTAGACATGGCTGAGCAGGGCTCCGGGCCGGGTGATGGGGATCACCGCCAGGGCCTCCTGCCTGGCCATCGCGCCGGGCAGGACACTTGACCGGACCGTCTCCGCCCTGCCCCCTTTTCCCTTCCCCTCCGAGAGCTGTGGTTGACAAGCCGCCGCGGCTCCGGGGACCGCTGGTTTTCTCCCCCGCTCCCCGCTTTCAGCAGACCCGTTTCCAGCGCCGGATCGCGCAGGTGGGCAGCAGCCTGGAGGATTGGGCCACAAATCCCTGGCGGCGCCTCTCCCTACTGCTGATTGTGCTCCTGGCGGCCATGGTGGTGGGTGGTGGCCTTGGCACTATCACGGGTGCCCTGTCCTACTTCGACCCCATCACCGCCTTGGTGTGCGTGCTGCTGATGGAGCTGGCGGTGCGCCTGCGGCCGGGTTTGCTGGCCGGCAGTCAGGACCGGTTGGTGCTGCAACTCGTGGACATGGCCCGCATCGGCCTGCTCTGGGGCCTGATGCTGGATGGCTTCAAGCTGCTTTGAGGCCTTCGCCGGCCGCCAGTAGGTAGAGCAGGGCCATGCGGATCGGGATGCCGTTCCGCACCTGTTCCTCCACCAAGTTGTGGTGGGGATCGTCGAGCAGTTCGCCGGCTAGCTCAACGCCCCGGTTCACCGGGCCGGGATGGAGCACGGGCACCGGCCGACCACACAGGGCCAGCCGCTGGTGGTTGAGCCCGAAGTGGCGGTGATAGCTGTCGAGGCTGGTGAGCAGGTGCTGGTGCATCCGCTCCTTCTGGAGCCGCAGGGTCATCACCGCGTCGGCGCCGGGCAGGGCCTCCTCCAGGTTGCGGCAGATCGTGATCGTGCCCCGTTCCGACACCGGATCCTGGGGCTGGCCGGGGGGGGGGCCGTCCACGAAGCTCGCGAAGCCGGCCGGTAGCAGCGTGGGCGGGCCGCAGAGCACCACCGAGGCGCCGCAGGCGGTGAGCGCCCAGAGGTTGGAGCGGGCCACCCGGGAATGGAGCACATCCCCCACGATCACGATCCGTCGGCCCCGCAGGGCCTCGGGGGTGGGGGCCTTCGGGGCGAAATGGCGTGCCAGGGTGAAGAGGTCTAGGAGTCCCTGGCTGGGGTGGCTGTGGAGGCCGTCGCCGGCGTTGAGTACGGCCACCCGCTCACCGCAGCGATCCAGATCACGGGCGAGGGTGTGGGGCACGCCGGCGCAGCGGTGGCGCACCACCAGCACGTTGGTGCCCATGGCCACGTAGGTGCGGGCGGTGTCGAGCAGGCTTTCCCCTTTGCTCAGGGAGCTGGAGGAGGGGGAGAAGCTCTGCACATCGGCCGAGAGCCGCCGGGCCGCCAGCTCAAAACTGCTGCGGGTGCGGGTGCTGGGCTCGAAGAAGAGGCTCGTCATCAGGCGCCCCTGGAGCGCCGGCAGCTTGCGGGCACCGGCCACGGGCATGGCCCGGAACCGCTGGGCCAACTCCAGGACGGTGGTGTAATCGGCGAGCGAGAAGGCCGCCAGATCGATCACGTGGCGGTGACTCCAGCCGCTCAAGACACCCGCTGCCGCACCAGAGCACAACCTAAGGGTCAGTAGGCCATCGGGCCAGCGCGTTCTCCGCCGGGACCTCCTCGGGCCGGGGCCACCAGGCCTGCTCCGGCGGCGGCCTGCGGTCGCCAGGAGCCCGGCGGCTTACGCTGCGACTAGCGGCCAGATACCAGCGCCAGGGCAGCTCCTGGGCCTGGCTGATGCCGATCCGGCTGGTTTGCACCACGGCTGGGGCTCCGGAAGCGGCAGGCTGAGAGGGGGCTTCGGCATTGGGAAAGGCGGCTTGGGGCTGGGCGGCGACTTCGCTGAGCCAGGCCGCCAGGGGCTGGGGGCGGGGCGCCAACCAGAGGCCCTCCTGCGGAGTGGCTGCTGTGGCATCCCAGACACGATCGATGCCAAAGCGGCGGGCCAGCAGGGCCGGTCCGGCCGCGATCCGCTCCGGCTCCCCCGGCAGGGCCACGGCCCGCAGCAGCACCCCATTGGCCCAGTCGGCGCGGTGGGTCACCACGTTCACGCAGTGGTGGATGCCATAGCTCACATAGACATAAAACCGCCCAGGCTCACCAAACAGGGTTTCGTTGCTGGGGGAGCGGCGGCGATGGCCGTGGCAGGCGGGTTCGCTTTGGCTGTAGGCCTCCGTTTCAACGATCACGCCCCAGAGCAGCTCGCCACTGGCCTGGCGCTTCACCAGCCGGCAGCCGATCAGCTCAGGGGCCACCACCTCGGCGGGGCGGGCGAAGAAGGATGGGGGGAGGGCTGGAGGGTGATCTGTGGCGATGGAAGTGGCCAAGGAGACAGGCAAAGACTATGGTGATGACATTGCTAGGGTGGCGCAAATCAAATCGATAAAAATGACAACAATGGAAACCAATTACGTCTTTACGAACAGCTGGTTCGATCGCCACAAAGCAGTATGGTCCCCATTGCTCATAGAGCTAGGACCGGCACGCGTTCTGGAGGTCGGCTCCTATGAAGGAAACAGCACCACCTACCTGATCGAAACCCTGGCAAGCCACAGGAATGTTGAAATCCATTGCATCGATAGCTGGGAGGGAGGGATCGAGCACAAGGCAGGTGGATCTGCCGAAGCGGACATGACAGAGGTGGAAGCTCGATTCCACCACAATGTCATGGTCGCCCAGGGCGGGGTAAGCCATGAAGCAAGGATCATCCTTCACAAGGGCTTTAGTAATACACAGTTGCCCAAGCTTCTCGCCGAAGGCAAGCAGGGATACTTTGACTTTATCTATATCGATGGATCCCATCAGGCGCCAGACGTATTGCTTGACGCGGTGCTGGGATTCGAATTGCTAAGAACCCAGGGAATCCTTGTCTTTGACGACTACCTATGGCAAGAACCCCTTTCAAGTGGCGTGGATCCGATCCGCTGCCCCAAGATGGCCATTGATGCCTTCACGAATATTTATTGCCGAAAGCTCAAGTTGATTAGCGCTCCTCTGGGTCAGCTTTATATGCAAAAAATTAGCCAATAGGTCTGGGGAGTTGCTCGGCTGGCGCTGCGACCCGTTCAACTCCAGAGCTGGCTGAGCTGGCTGAACACCTGGGAGCCGATGGCGTTGCCGAGCTTTTGGCCGTCGATGTTGCCATCGAGGAAGTGGATGCCGCCCCAGAGGCGGGAGAAGCCGGCCTCCTCGGCCGCCCCCTTCCACGTGTCCCAGGCGAGGGAAATGGCCTGGTTGGCGGGGTCGTAGGGGAGCGAGAGATTGAAATCCACCTTGCCACCGAATTCGCCGGAACCATAGAAGTTGGTGAGGAAATCGGCCGCCGCCGCCGAGAAGGTGCTGTGGCCGGAAACGAGCTCGGGGAAGGGAGGCGAATAGGGGCCGGGGGTTTGATAGGTCTCCCAATCAGTGCCATTGATGGTCTGCAAGCCCTGGCCGCGCACATAGGCCTGGAACTGGGAGCCATTGGATGGGTCATTGTCGACATCCTCCATCAACCCGAAGCGGCTCAGATCGCGGATCACCCGGATCGGCCGGGCGGAATTCTCCTGGAGCTTGAGATCCCAGGCTGCGATCGAGGCGGCGTACACCGAAGCACCGAGTCCCAAGAACAGCTTGGCGTCATCACCAAGGCTGTTGTTGTGATCGAGTGAAGCGTACTGGCCGAATTTCATCCAGGTGCCCGGCGGGAAGGCGGTGCCGCCAGCGTTCTCCCAGAACTGGGCGATGCCTTTGTAGTTGTTGCCCTCTGGATCTGTGAGCTGGCGGTTGAAGGCCACCACCTCGTTGGCCTGGTTGATGAAGCCGGGATTGATCGTCTTGCCCACCTGATCGGGCCCGATCGCCACGCCGGGACCGACGCCGTCGTCGTAAATCAGGCCCAGCTGGAGGTTGTAGGTGTCGTTGGGATCGAGCAGGAATTGCTCGGGAGCGCTGGCCCGGGAGGTGAGGGCATCGATCTTGCTGGTGGGGAAGAGGTAGTACTGCACATCGCCCCAGGTGGGCGTGAGATAAACCTGCAGGGGCGTGGCGGGATTGGAATTGACGGAATACTCCGGCGTCCACTGGTCGATCAGCGTCACATTGTTCGGCCCGCTGTTCACCGGCACGTAGGCGGGCGCATTGAGCGTGATCGGGTTTTGCAGGGGGGCGAAGGTGAGGCTGGAGCCGTCGTTCTGGAAGCTGCTCAGCACCCGGGCCGCCACGGTCTGGCTGATCTGCTGATCGATGCCGTTGAACAGGGCCGCCTGGGTGGGGCTGATGGTGCCGAGGGTGTTCTGGAGCTGCGTGTTGAGGCGGGCCAGACCGGCTGAACCGGTCTGGATGCCGGAAAGGGGGCTGGAGAGCACCGCAAAGTTGGTGCGGGCCACCACACTCTCCATCAGCTTGGCCGCGGTGGGGCTGAGGGAGTGGTCGTCGTCGTTCCCCTCGTCATCGCCGCCATCGCCATCGCCATCGCCATCGCCATCGTCATCGTCTGAGCCGATGGTGGAGCCCCCCTTGAACTCGAACTCCTCGCCGATGCCCTGGAAGAAGCCTTTGATCTGCTGCTCCACGGCCCGATCCCAGCGTTCGGTGGAGGAGGGGGTGGAGATGCTGCTTTCGGCTTCGGAATCAAAGACCTGCCAGGCCTCATACAGGGCCGAACCGAGCATCCCGTAGAACCGGGCCGACATGGTGGGGCCGGTGCGGTTGTCGAGCTTCACGCTGCCGGTGGTGACCGCATCGGTGGCGGCGCTCACCCAGTTCCAGGCGGTGCTGGTGGTGTCGGCGGCGGTGGGCACCACGGTGATGCCGAGCTTGGTGCCCACGCTCAGGCTGGGCTTGGCCTCGCTGCTTGGGGCCACCGGGTCGGCGCCCACCAATTGGAAGGCCGAAGCACTCAGGCCGGGGGCGTCCGTGAGGGTGGCGAACTGCACCGCGCCGTAGACGCTGCCGCTGCCGTCGGCGTCGTAGCGGAGGGCGCCGGAGTTGGTGTCGTAGAGGATGCGATCGGCAGCTGTGGCGGCACTCACCAGGCCAGCGGCGGCGCGGAAGGCGGAACCGCTGAGGCTGCCGCCGCTGTTGAGGGTGGTGAAGATGGCCCGGTCCAGCACGAGGCGATCGCCGGCGGCCGCACTGAAATCAGTGATCGTGTCGCTATTGGTGGCGGCACTGAGGTAGGAATCGAACACGAAGCGGTCGGCGCCGCTGCCCCCGGTCAGGGTGTCGCGGCCGCCGCCGCCATCGAGGGTGTCGTTGCCGCTGCCGCCGAGCAGCGAATCAAAGCCGAAGCCCGCATCGATGCGATCGTCACCGGCATCGAGGCTGATCCAATCGCTGCTGGCGGTGCCCTTGAGGTTCCGGTCAGAGCCGGTGCCGCCCACCACCAGGTTGAAGGCGGACACCCCGGCGGCCGTGGGGTCGGCCTGGCTCTTGAACTGGAACGTGCCGGCCAGGGTGGCGGTGGCGGTGGTGAGGTTTTTGATCGGCAGGCCGCCGGTGAAGCTGTTGACCCCCGTGAAGGTGAGGGCCAGATCGCCTGAGAGGGCGCTGCTGTTGCGCACCAGGATCGCGAAGGGGTCGCTGCCACCGAACTGACCGGTGGGATTACTCACCCCGATCAGGTCGAAGCTGTTGTTGGCCAGAATCAGCTTGTCTTGGTAAAAGTTGCGCAGATCGAGATAGGCGCCATCGAGAAATTTGTTGCCGGCAATGGTGCCGGAGCTGTTCTGGATGATTTCACCGCTGGAGCGCACGGTGCGGTTGGTGCTGCGGCGGAAGGTGTTGCCGCTGATGCTCACATTGCTGCTGTCGACGATGGTGAAGGCACTGCGATAGCCCGCCTGATCGAAGTTGGAGCGCCGCAGCGTGATGCCATCGCCCTGGGCATACAAAAAGGAGCCGCCGCCGCTGCTGCCGTTGAAGCCGGCCTGGCCGCTGAGGCTCACATCCAGCCGATCGAGGCTGAGGTCGAGCCGGCCGGAGCCTGCGCTGGTGTAGCCCGCAACGGCCTGCAGGTAACTAGTGCCCGAGCCGGCACCGGCGTGGCTGCCGCTGAAGCTGAGGTCGGCGAGGCTGAGGCCAACAATCGTATTGGCGGCGCCGTAGTAAAGATTGCCGCCCTGGTCATAGCCGAGCGAATTGAAGATGGTATCGCCGTATTGCAGGATGTAGCCGTTCGCCAGGGCGTACTGCAGGCGGAAACTGCTGAGGTTGAGGTCGAGCGGCACCCCACCGCTGCGATCGAGCTGCCGCACGTAGATGCGGGCGTTGCCCACCACCGTGGTGAGGGTCTTGCCGGCACCCACGACGCTGAGGGCCTTGGCACTGAACTGGGAGAAGGTGGCTGGAGCCGCTCCGGTGGCGTCGGGGGTGGTGAGGCTGGTGATGTTGAAGCTGCCGGCATCCAGCAGGATCGTGTCGCCGGAGGCGGCGGCGCTGATCGCCGCCCGAATGTTGAGAGCAGGATCGTCAGAGTCCACCAGGAGGATGGCCATGGATCAGGCTCCGGATCAAGCTCTTTATGGCCCATTCATACAGGCAGCGCCGCATTACTGCTGTCGTCCTGCCGTCATCCTGCACTGATCCAGCGGCAGCTTGTCGCCCGCGGCGGCTGGCGCCGATCGGCGCCACACTGGCTGCACACCGCTGGCCCGGCTCCCCGCCCTGACCTGATGCACTCCACCAGCTTCAACCTCGGCACCGTTCTGATTGCCGTTTCCGGCCTCTTCTGCCTGGCCACCCTCTTCTTCGGCACCAAGGGCGGCTACTACGACACCGACGCCTACGACGGCAACGGCACCGCCCACTGATCGTCTATCTGCAGCGCACGCGTGTCGATTCCATCCCCCATCGCCGTAGGCCCGCAATCCCTCGCCTGCGGATCCTTCCCGGCCGAGCCCCTGCCGCTGGAGGCCATCCGCCTGCAGTTGCGCACCTGGCCCGAGGTGGAGTCCTATCTGGCGCGCTGCAAGGGCGTGATCGTGCCCCTAGGTTCCACCGAGCAGCATGGCCCCACCGGCGCGATCGGCACCGATGCCCTCACCGCCGAGGCGGTGGCCCTGGAGCTAGGGCGCCGCAGCGGTGTGCTCGTGACCCCGGCCCAGGCCTTCGGGATGGCCGAACACCATCTCGGCTTTCCGGGCACGGTGAGCCTGCAGCCCGCCACCCTGCTGGCGGTGCTCCACGACGTGGTGCTTTCCCTGGCCCGCCATGGTTTCGAGCGCATCTACGTGGTGAATGGCCACGGTGGCAACATCGCCACCACCCGGGCCGCCTTTGCCCAGGCCTATGGCTCCGCGGCCACCCGGGGGCTGCCGGTGGCCGGAGAGCTGCGCTGTCGGCTGGCCAACTGGTTCACCGCCGCGCCGGTGATGCGGTTGGCCCGGGAGCTCTACGGCGATCGGGAGGGCCACCATGCCACCCCCAGCGAGATTGCCCTCACCCTTCACCTTGAACCCTCCTTGGTGGCGGCCCAGCGACCCCTGCCGGAGGCGGCCCCGGCCGGGCCGATCCATGGACCGGAGGATTTCCGACGTCGCCATCCCGATGGCCGCATGGGTTCCGACCCCTACCTGGCCCAGGCCGACCACGGGGCCCGCTTTCTCGATTGCGCCGCCACCGCCCTCGTGGAGGATCTGCGCGACTTTCTGGCCGATTCTCCCGCCCTCTGATGGCTTCCCCCTCGCCGGGGTCCGATTAGGTTCGGAACCTCTGGTGCCGACATGAGGATGGGCAAAATCTCCGCCGACGATGTGCGCAAGGTGGCCCACCTGGCCCGCCTCGACCTGGCCGAGGCCACCATTGCCACCTACACCACCCAGCTGGAGCGGATCCTCGACTACGTGGCTCATCTGGAGCAGGTGGACACCGAGGGGGTTCCCCCCACCACCCGGGCCGTGGAAGTGGTGAATGTGACCCGCGATGACGCCGTGAACCCCACGCCGGTGCGCGAGGACCTGCTCGATCTGGCCCCGGAGCGCGAGGGCGACTTTGTGCGGGTGCCGAAGATCCTGGCCGACTGAGCCTGCTCAGCTCAGCGGTGCGGTGAGACCGCCGTGCGGTGCAGCACTTCAATCACCCGGCGGCGGGCATGCCGGGTGGGCATCAAGGCCGCGAGGGGCCTGAGACGACTGCGTTTGCGCTTGTGGCTGCGAACGCCAAGAAAGATGTCGTAGAGGAAGTTGAAGCCATCGCGACGGGTTTCGAACAGGCCGAGGCGCTGAGGTGACCCCTTGGCATCCAGCAGATGGCGAACAGCCTGATAGGCGGGCCTGTATTCGAACCAGGGAATCGATGGCCAGAGGTGATGAACCAGGTGGTAGTTCTGACCCATGATCAGCCAGTTCATCATTCTCCCTGGATAGACGCGGGCGTTGTGCCAGCGGTTGCGGGAGGTGAAGGGCCGATGCGGTAGGTAGTCGAAGAAGAGGCCTAAGGTCACGCCGACCATCAGTGCAGGGGCAAACCAGCAGTTGAAGATAAAAGGCAGGAAATCGTGCTGAATGGCAAGCAGAACGATGGCAAAGAAAACAGCCCTCGCCAGCGCCCATTCCACCAGTTCGTGGCCCCGCCAAAGACGGCGCCGAAAGAAAAAGACCTCGTGGTAGAAGAAGCGCGGCGCGATCAGCCAGAGCGGACCGAATGTGCTCACGATGTGATCAGGATCGTGCTTCGGATCATTCACATGGGCGTGGTGCTGTAAGTGCACCCGGGTGAAGACCGGGAAGCTGAAGCCCAGCAGCAGCGCGGCGCCATGGCCCATCACCGCATTCCAGAAGCGGTTGGGGTGGGCGGCGTTATGGCAGGCATCGTGGATCACGGTGCCCTCCAGGTGGAGCGCCAGGAAACCGAGGGCCAGCAGCGGCGGTAGCGACCAGCCCCCCACGAACCAGCCCCAGATGGTGAGCGCGGCCAGGCCGTAGCCCGCCAGGAACAGGCCCACCGTGGGGTTCCAGGCCGCCGGCGGATCGAGGAACTGCTTGGGAACGCTGCGCACCGAGGCCGAAAGGCGCACGGCCTCGGGATCGGAGGGCGCCGCTGGGGAGGGGAGGGAAGCCGGCATGCGCGCCAGGACCTGGGACATCAGCGGAGAAAGGACCTGAAACGGAGCCGGATGACCGGAAACACCGGAAGGCTCACCAGATTACGGACATCGGGCCTCGGACTGCTGGGGCCGCCGTGCCGCCCTTTCGCCTATAGGCGCTCCAGATCCGGCAAGGTGGCGGCCTTCTGGGCCAGGCGCCAGCGCAGGGTTTCCAGCAGCAGCTGGATCGGGGGATGGCCAGACAGGTCCCGGTGGCAGAGCAGGGCGCCGCCGTTGCCGAACGGGGCCGGGGCGTCGAGGGGAACCAGTCCAGGGCTGGCCAGGCGGTTCAGGGGGGTGAAGCACAGCAGGGTGATCGCGTCTTCGGCGCGTTCTTCCCAGCCGGTTCGGGTGTAGTTCACTAGCTGGGTGGGTCGATGGTCGAGGCCCAGGCCGTGGAGCAGGCTGCGGGACCGCTCGAAGGCCCCGGCCGGAATGTCGAGGCAGGGAAAGGAACGCAGGTCGGTGCTGGTGAGGGCGCGTTCGCCGGCGAGGGGGTGGCCGGGGGCGGCGTGCAGGGCCACGGGATTTCGCCAGAGGGGGTGGAGGGCCAGATCGGGTCGCCCTGAGGGGGGCGGCAGGTCGTCCACGGCATCGCAGATCCAGGCATCGATCACCCGTTCCCGCAGCAGCTGCAGTGGCCGTTCCACGCCGATGTGGTCGTAACAGCCGCCGATCCAGCCCTCCGGCAGGGGATGGGCGAGCAGGGGGCCCGTCAGGGGGCAGGCCTCGAGCCGCAGCGGCAGATGGCCCAGCAGCCGGCAGTGCTGGTGCAGTTCGCGTTCCATCTGCAGCAGGTGGGAGATCGGCAGATCCCATTCGTTGCGGATCCGCCGCATCTTTAGCTGGAACACCTGCAGACAACGGCCGAGCCTCCGGGAGATGGTGCTCTGGTTGCAGCCCAAGGCCCTGGCGGCCTGCTTGCCGGTGCGTCGCCAGAGGACGAAGTCGAGCGAGGCCAACTCCTCGACACCCACCATGGCCAGCACAATTCGCCTCTATTGGACATCTTATACGGGCAAAATGCAGCGGTGTCGACCTAAAGTCGGATCGACTTCGAGCTAGGTAGGGAAAGGGTTTTGGCTGATTGTCAAAATCCGAACTCCCTTCCGGCGTTCTGTCAGTGAGTTGGGTCACACTCGAGGGGAAATGGATGGAAACTCCCCTCAAATGCCTGGCGGAATTCGCTTTCCTCCGCCTGCTGTCCGTCTTGTCCGCGGCCCGGCGCAACCCGCTGCGAGCTTTCCGGCCTTGCCATCACCGCCAGCCTCGCTGCGGCAGGACAGCCATCGCCGGCGCCGTGACCGGTCACGGGGCGGGTGGGCTGCTCCGGGGGCGCCATAGCCTTGATGGCCAGCCGCTCCGATTGGAGGGACCAGCCCCTAGACCGCGGAGCCCCATCAAGGCTGTCGCCGTAGGCGTGCCGCGCCTGGAGTGCGGCCCCGCTCCTTAATCCATGCCCACCGGGGGACTTGAACCCCCACGACCTAAGCCACTGGAACCTAAACCCAGCGCGTCTACCAATTCCGCCAGGTGGGCAGACATCAACTTTAGGCAGAGCACGCTCCGATTTAGGCAGAGCGTGCCCAGAGCAGAGCACGCACAATGGATCCAAACCCTGCCGGCTTCGGCCATGTTCGCCACCCTCGGGGGACTGCTGGCCCTGCCCCTGGGCCTCACCGTGCTGCTGCTCCCCTTGCTGGCCCCGGAGCTCAGCCGGCCCCGGGACTCGGCATGGGGCGCCGTGCTGCTGCTGCTGGGGCTCGATCTGGTGACCAGTGCTGACCGCCTCACCGGAGCGCCGATGCTCGGCGTGCTCTGCGGCGCCCTGCTGATCGGCCGCCTCGGCCTGGAGGTGGGCTTGGGCCGCTGGCGCCAGCTCACGGAGGAGGAGCGGCAGCGGCTGGGATCCCTGGAGCGTTGGAGCACCAGCTTCCGCCAGTTGGGCATCACCTCGGCCGGCCTGCTGGAGCGGGCTGGCGCTGGGATCGGCAACCTCACCGCGGGGATCGGGCAGCTCCCTGCGGGGTCCGGTGGCCTGGCGGGAGGTGCGGCAGGCGAGCGCCGTCCCACCGCCTCGGCCGGCCCGGGCGGCGGTGCGCCAGCCAGGAGTGGGGGGAAACGCAAGGGCAAACGCTGGGTGCGGCCGGAGACCCCGGCCGATGACGCCGGAGTGGCCACCGCCCCAGCGGGCCAGGTCGGTGGCGACGCCGCAACAACCCCAGGCAGCCAGGACGCCGCCAGCTCCGATTCCGAGCCCGTGGCCGCCGGCGCGGTCCGAGCCGCCGCCCCTGCGGCTCCCGAACCGGAGTCCTCTTTGCCCGCCGCGGCGGCGGACCCCGCCCCGTCGCCATCGCCCTCCCGCGAGCTGGAATCCGAAGCCTGACCACCACGGCAGGGCCCCGGGAGCAAGAGCCTGGAGATCCGAGGATCGGCGCCCAGGGGGCGAGGAGTGCTAGGCCAACGGGCCCGACCGGCGGGACCCTCCTGATGCCGGCTCCGGGCTCCGTCCGGCGGGACGGGATAATCCCTCCTTCACGCATCCCGCCGTTGTGACCGCCGGCCCGGCCTCCTACAAGGACACCCTCAACCTGCTGGAGACGCCGTTCCAGATGCGGGCCAACGCCAAGGAGCGCGAACCCGAGATCCAGGACTTCTGGGCCGAGCAGCGCCTCTACGAGCGGCTCAGCCACGACAACCGGAAGGCCGACGGCAGCCCCGGCGACGTGTTCACCCTGCACGACGGCCCGCCTTACGCCAACGGCGCCCTGCACGTGGGCCACGCCCTCAACAAGGTGCTCAAGGACATCATCAACAAGCACGCCCTGCTCAACGGCAAGCGGGCCCGCTTTGTGCCGGGCTGGGACTGCCACGGCCTGCCGATCGAACTGAAGGTGCTGCAGGGCCTTTCCAGCACAGAACGCCAGGAACTGACCCCCCTCGGCCTGCGCCGCCGCGCCCACGCCTACGCCCTCGAGCAGGTGGAGGGCCAACGCAGCGGTTTCCGCCGCTGGGGCATCTGGGCCGACTGGGACCAGCCTTACCTGACCCTCAACAAGGAGTACGAGGCCGCCCAGATCGGTGTGTTCGGCCAGATGGTGCTGGCGGGCCACATCTACCGGGGCCTCAAGCCGGTGCACTGGAGCCCGAGCTCCCGCACCGCCCTGGCTGAGGCCGAACTGGAATACCCCGACGGCCACACCTCCCCCAGCGCCTATGTGGCCTTCCCGGTGGTGGAGCTGCCCGCTGCCCTGGCCGGCGAGCTGCGGCCCCACGGCATCGAAGGCCCTACCAACCAGCACCACCGCGAGCAGTTGTTCGTGGCGATCTGGACCACCACCCCCTGGACCCTGCCCGCGAACCTGGCGGTAGCGGTGAATGGCGAGCTCGACTACACCATCTGCCGCGATGGCTCTGCCCCGGCCGATGCCCCCCGTTATCTGGTGGTGGCCAATGCCCTGGTGGACAGCCTGAGCAGCACCCTGGAGCGCCCCCTGGAGCCCCTGCTCATCGTGAAGGGCCAGGCGCTGGAGGGAATCCAATACCGCCATCCCCTGCTGGATCGCACCTCACCGGTGGTGGTGGGCGGCGACTACGTGACCACCGAATCGGGCACCGGCTTGGTGCACACGGCGCCGGGCCATGGCGTCGACGACTTCAACACCGGCCGC
>Ga0209298_10000341_pt1 | contig 31458 bp, 32 predicted proteins | sample S_140806_EF_Meta_FD_187325 | JGI IMG/M metagenome (GOLD analysis project Ga0209298, IMG submission 187325) | Freshwater microbial communities from Lake Simoncouche, Canada to study carbon cycling - S_140806_EF_MetaG (SPAdes) (version 2) | ecosystem: Environmental > Aquatic > Freshwater > Lake ... | reverse complement strand
AACTATGAATAACAAAGTAGTTTATAATGCGTTTCACACTTTTCTTAAAAATGGATTTTCAGTTTGTCGTTTTAATTTTAGAGGTGTTGGCAAAAGTGAAGGCAAATTTGACAATGGTCAGGGAGAATTGTCCGATGCAGCTGCAGTATTAGATTGGATACAAAGACAAAATCCTACTACTAATGAAAGTTGGATTGTAGGTTTTTCATTCGGTTCTTTAATTTGTATGCAATTACTAATGAGAAGACCTGAGATTTACAGATTTATAGCCATTTGTCCTCAGCCAAATATTTATGATTTTAATTTTTTAGCACCCTGTCCTTCTTCAGGTATGGTTTTATATTCATCTAATGATCAGTTAGTTCCACCAGATGCAACTAAAACTTTAGAAACCAAACTTAAAAATCAAAAAAGTATTAATGTAGATTTTGTTAAAATTGAAGGTGCTAATCATTTCTTTGCTGGAAAAGATAAAGAATTTAATGGTGCTATAGAAAAGTATATTAAAAAAGAATCTAGATTTTAATTAGAATAAACAATCCCACCTGTTACCGGCTCACTTACCCCAGTTGTTGTTGGAAGAGATAAATGTTTTTGCTCTAAACTTCTTATTGCAAGATAAGCAAATGCTTGTGATTCAATAAAATCACCAGCAAGTTTATACTGATCTATAGATTCAACGTTAATATTTAAAATTTTTGATAAAAATTTAATTAAAGTTTTATTTTTTCTACCTCCTCCTGCTAATATAATTTTATCTTTTTTTTCTTTTATATTTTTAACGAAGTTTGCAATTAAATTTGCAGTTACACTTACAAGAGTTGCAGCGCCATCTTCTAATTTAAGACCTCTAAATTGGGCAATATTAAAATCAGTAATATCTAATGATTTTTTTTTATCGTGATAATTATAATGGTTTAGAAAATCTTCTTCCATTAATGAATTAACCTCACCTTTTCCTGAAATATTTCCTTCCCTATCAAACTCTAAGTCTTTTGAATTTAGTCTAATCCATTGATCTAATAGACAGTTTCCAGGACCAATATCGTTGGAATGAATAACTGAATTTTCAAAATAACTTCCATTTGCAATCCCTCCGATATTTATAATCACCCCGTTATTTATTAAGTTTAGATTTTTTAAAATTTGTCCGTGATAAAGAGTGACTAAAGGTGCGCCTTGTCCTTTGTTTTTAATATCGTTATCTCTAAAATTAAAGATAACTTTAGTTTTTAATAACTGTGTCATCAATTCAGGATTTCCTAATTGAAATGTAAACCCCTGCTCAGGTTTATGAATTAATGTGTGACCATGATAACCAATTAAATCTAATTTGACTGTGGAGTTCTTCTTTAAAAATTCCTGAATAGCCTCAACATGAAGCAATGTAATTTTTCTTGATAAGTCATTAATAAGTGCTTTTTTCAATGTTAAATCGTCCTTTTGCAAAACTTCTTTTCTAATATTTATTAATTCTTTTTTGAAATCAGAACTGTATTCGAAAAAAAAATTATCAATAATAGAGGTGTTCGTTTCTCCATCGGAATTTATAATAGAAAGATCAATACCATCCATGGAAGTGCCACTCATAGTTCCTAAAGAAATGTATTTACTCATTTTATATAGATTTAATATTATTTAATTTTGTATAATACTATCTTATTGAATGAATCAGAATCTTATCAAAACCTTTCAACAAAGAGGATATTTTAATCAGTGTACTGATTTAAATAATCTAAACAAACTCTTAGATAATAAAAAAATTAAATTATATATCGGTTTTGATTGTACCGCACCAAGTCTACATGTTGGTAGCTTAGTACAAATCATGTGTCTTAGACTGTTTCAACAATTTGGTCATACGCCAATCGTTTTATTAGGAGGAGGCACTACTATGGTAGGTGATCCTTCTGGAAAAGAAGAGGGTAGAAAAATTCTTACAAGTGCAGAAATTAAAAAAAATACGTCAGGTATTAAAAAAGTTTTTAATAAATTTTTAAGCGGTAAAGGTAGTAATAAATTTATTTTTTTAAATAATGAAAAATGGCTCACTAAAATTAATTATATAAATTTTTTAAGGGACTACGGAAAACATTTTACTATTAATAAGATGTTAACCTTTGATAGCGTTAAACTTAGACTGGATAGAGAACAGTCTTTAAGTTTTTTAGAGTTTAATTACATGATCTTGCAAGCTTATGACTTTCTTGAGCTTAATAATAAAAATGATTGTATTCTTCAGATTGGTGGATCTGATCAATGGGGAAATATTATTAACGGAATTGAATTAATAAGAAGAGTAAATGGCAAAGAATCTTATGGTTTAACTACACCGCTCATCACTACAAGCTCTGGTGCTAAAATGGGAAAAACGGAAAAAGGTGCCGTGTGGTTAGATGAAAAGCAAACCTCTCCTTATGAGTACTGGCAGTTTTGGAGAAATGTAAATGATGCTGATGTGTTTAAATATTTAAGATTATTCACTGAGCTTCCCTTAGATGAGATATCTAATTTTGAAAATAACAAATCTCGAAATATTAATGATTTTAAAGTTATTCTTGCAAATGAAGCAACTAAAATTCTTCATGGTGAGAAAGCATCATCCAATGCTGAGGCCACTTCTAAAAAGACTTTTGAAGACAAATCCTTTGGCGATGATCTTCCTAAAATTGAAATTAAGAAATCCGATTTAAATAATGGAATAACGTTTAATGATTTAATTATTAAAATTAACTTTGCAAAATCTAATGGTGAATACAGAAGAAATATCGCAAATAAGGGGTATAGAATTAATAATGAAATTGTAACGGATGAGAAAAAAATAGTTACAAAAGTAGACTTTAATGGTGAAAAAGTTATTAAAATTTCATTTGGAAAGAAACAGCACGTCTTAATTGAGTCTATTTAGCAGATCTAAATATATCTAGAAATCTTTGAACAAATCTTGGTGTTAGCGTTCGAACTGGATTTATTGTTGTTTCAAAGTTGTCATCTTTGCCTTTAATTTTAAAACTCACACCAAATACTCCATCACCACTCTTTCCAGTTAAAATCTGCCCCAGTATTGGTATATGTGATAAAAGACGATTAACTTCATATGCTGGGATTACATTTCCATCCAAACTTACAAAGTTATCTTCATTATTAATTTTACCTTCAACAATAAAACCAAGGGATGGTCCTGTTCCATAAAAATCTTTAAAGGTGAAAAACTTTTCATCATTTTCATAAACAATAACTGTATTATCAAAACGAATACCATCTCCTTTTAAAGTGTCTAAAATTCCTGTAACTGAGGCAAGGGATAATATTTGTGCAAGCACAGGTATTTCTTTAATTTTAAAATCAGTAATAATAATTTTACCCTTAGATGAAGTTGCGCTTAAATCTTCAGAGTTAAACTCTAATTTTCCTTTTTCAAATCCTTTTATAAAACTAAATCCTGCAATAAACGGCCTTGCTCTATCTGAGAGCATATAAGTTGCGATTTTACCGTTTTTATTTTTGCTAATTTTAATGGTAATTTTTTCTTTATTAGAAAAGACTCCATTTGCATCTAATTTCGAAAATTGTCCTTTTAAGATAGTCCCAGTTAAGTTGAAATCTCGAATATCATCATTAGTTCCAGTATCAACAGTATCTAAATTAGCGTTAATAGTTCCGTTAAATTTTTTTGAAACTACTGTTGATGGCTTTGAGCTTGTTAAGCTATCAATAATATATTTAGCGTCTAATCTTTTTCCTGTAATTTCGATATGACTAATATTACTTTTTTTAGATGAGGTAATTTTAAAATTACTTTTATCGGTATTAACTGTAATGCTATTAAGAGAAGTTATAGAGAAATTCTCATCAAAATTTATATCAAATAATTCAATATTATTTTTACCAGCATTAATTGTAACTTTTTCTAATACAGAAGTATTTTTCTTCACTTCACCTTTTAAAAGAATCTGACCATCATCATTTAATAATTTATTAAAATTAATTGGAGTAAAATTAATTAAGCTTTTTTTAATATCTATTCGAGTGTCAAAATAATATTGATCTTTATTGGTATTTAGCTGAATATATAATTTTGAAGATCCCTTAATATATTCTGGCTTAAATACTTTTTGCCAGTTTGCAAAATTAATATCAGAAATAATATTAATCTTTGATGTTTTTTTATTAAGATCAGAGTTTATTTTAAAATCTAATGTATCGTTTTGATTAAAAATTATTCCATTTGTAGAAACATTAGTTTTATCAAATTCAACTTTAAATTTCCCATTTTTGAACTTTCTATTTTTGTCATCTAAAACATTAGGATAGGCACTTTGAAGTAAATCTAATTCCAAATTTGAAATATCGGCCTTACCTTTGACAGAAGTGTTAAGAAGATTTCCTTTTTTATCAAACTCAACATCAATTTTATTATTAGCTGTTGTTGAGAAAGATAATTTTTCTATATTTTTAGTAATATCTTCTAAGGCCTCTATCTTTAAATTTTTAAACTCTTTTAATGAATTAAATTTTCCCGTTAAATTTAAATCTAGGGATGCCTTATAGGAATCTGATGATTCATTTACAGAAATTTTAGATTTATCAAAATTTAAACCTGCGGCCGATCCTGATGAAATGTTAATATTTAATTCGTTATTTTTATATTCTATATCTGCATTAATATTTTGAAACTCAGGTAGCTCATTTGAAATAATAAAAGAGGTATCTTTAATGCTGCCTAGAAACTCAATTTTTACAGTATCTTCGTTATATATTTTTAAATCACCTTTGATAAAGCCTTTCTTAACTTTGTTATCAAAGTAACTTTTCTGGTTATCTTCTAAAAAAACATCACGAATTAAATTAATACTTTTTTCAAATGAATTTTCTGAAAATTTTATTTCTATAAATTTAGGATTGTAATTACCTTTTATTGCAGAAAAAATACCAACGCCAAAATTAGTTTGATAAATATTAGTAAGATCGCCTTTATGATAAAGCTTTGGCTGATTAAGACTAAATTTAACAGCAAAATCTTTAATATCTAAACTTACTCTTATATCTTTAAATTCTAATTTAACTTTCTTATATTGATCATTAAATCTTTTTTGAATTAAATCGTTAAAATTAGAAGTTTGAAATCCAAAAGATAAAAAAGCTACAAGCGATATTAAAATTGCTAATACAATTAGTAAGATTTTATTTCTTTTTAACATTAATGAATTCCTTGATAAACGGAGGCTTCTAAAAATACCGCAATATCTCCATCTAATACTTTTTCTGGATTTGTCACTTCGATATTAGTCCTATTATCTTTGACAAGCTGATAAGGTTGTAAAACATAATTTCTAATTTGACTTCCCCATCCTATTTCTTTTTTAGAATTTTCTAAATTGTCTGAATCCTTTTGTTTTTTTTGCATCTCAAGTTCATAAAGTCTAGCTTTTAACATATTCATGGCTGTTTCTTTATTTTTGTGCTGCGATCTTTCATTTTGACACTGAGCGACTATCCCTGTTGCAATATGAGTTATTCTAACGGCGCTATCAGTTGTATTGACATGCTGTCCACCTGCGCCACTGGATCTAAAAGTATCTATTCGAATGTCTTTTTCTAAAATTTCAATATTTACATCTTCATTCACAACCGGGTAAATCCATGCGCTTGCAAAACTAGTGTGCCTTCTCGCACCAGAATCAAATGGAGAAATTCTAACTAAACGATGCACACCAGATTCTCTTTTTAACCAACCATAAATAAATTGTCCTGAAATTTTAATAGTTGATGATTTTATTCCAGCTTCCTCGCCTCTGCTCTCGTGGATTAACTCAACTTTAAAATTATTTTTCTCAGCCCATCTTGAGTACATTCTTCTTAACATCTCTGCCCAATCTTGACTTTCTGTACCTCCGGCTCCTGCGTGAATTTCAACATAAGCATCGAGGGTGTCATTTTCATTAGAAAGAAAACAAAGAAGTTCAATTTTTTTTAATTTTTCTAAATTACTTTCAAATGATTTATTTAAATCTTTAGCTAAAACCTCATCATTTTCTTTGACGGCAATATCTAATAGATCTTTATTATCTAAGTGTTCTTTAGAAATAAAATCGTAGTTATTTTTAATTTCTAATAAAAAATTTCTATCTTTAATTGTTTTTTCTGCATTCTTTTGATTATTCCAGAAATCTTGAAGTTCTGTTTGTGCTGTTAGTTCTGAGATTTTTTTATCAACCTGTTTTTTATCAAAGATACCCCCTTATGTTATCTAAGGATTTTCCTATTTTTTCTGCGATATTTCTAATTTCGATCATTTAAAAAAATTAATTTAACGGTTTATTTATTAAATAACTAAACAACTTCTACATCGATTTGCTTAAATTATTAAGATTTAAATAGATATTTTAACAAAGATGTTTATATAATAGTTAAGAAAACAAATGAATTTTATGACATTAAAAATCAATCAAAAATTTAGGAATTTATTATTATGCCCAAGGAATTACTTATCGATGCTTCGCATCCAGAAGAAACTAGAATTGCTATCAAGTCCAATAATGGAATTGAAGAATATGAATATGAAAATATTCATCGCAAAAATCTAAAAGGAAACATCTACTTAGGTAAAGTAAGTAGAATAGAACCTTCTTTACAAGCTGCATTTGTGGATTTCGGAAACGAAAGGCATGGATTTTTAGCATTTAACGATATTCAGTCAGATTATTACCAAATCCCTCAAGCCGACAAAGATCGTATTAAAAAAGAAGAGGAAGAAGCTAGAGCAAAACTTTTAGAGGAAAACGATAAAGAAATTATAGAGAATACTGAGCAAAGCGAAGATATTAATTTACAAGACAAAAATTCATCTAATGGAGATCAAGATGAAGAAAGCATTGGAAATAAAGCATCTAATCAAGACACTGATTCAAATGAAGAAAATCATTTTGAAGATAAACCTAAAAACAACAAAAGTTTTTACAGATTCAAAAGATATCGTATTCAAGAAGTAATCAAGCCAGGACAAATAGTTTTAATTCAAATTGTAAAAGAAGAGCGTGGAAAAAAAGGTGCGGCTCTAACAACTTTTATATCATTAGCGGGGAAATACATTGTATTAATGCCTAACACAGCAAAAGGCGGCGGGATCTCTAGAAAAATTTACAGTTCTAATGATAGAAAAAAAATGAAGGAAATTATTAATGATTTAGCACTTCCAAAAACGATGGGGTTAATCGTTAGAACAGCTGGAGCCAATAAAACTAAAAATGAAATTAAAGATGATTTAACAAACTTATTAGGCACCTGGGAAGAAATAAGAATGAATACTTTAAAGTCTATTGCTCCAAGTGCAATTTATGAAGAGGAAGATTTAATTGCTAGAGCAATTAGAGATTTTTATAGCAAAGACATTGATAGCATTATTGTTGATGGTGATAAAGCTTTCGAGGCTGCAAAAAAATATGCAAAGAAAATCTCAAGTACGCACGCAAAAAATGTTATAAAATATAAAGGAAAGATTCCTATATTTCATCATTATAATATTGAAAAATATTTAAATTCAATTTTTGAACCAAGGATAGAATTAAAATCTGGTGGTTATATAATTTTAAGCCCAACAGAAGCTTTAGTTTCAATTGATATTAACTCTGGCAGATCAACTAGAGAAAGAAATGTTGAAAAAACAGCTTTAACAAACAATCTAGAAGCAGCAGAAGAGATCGCAAGACAAGTCAAATTAAGAGATTTAGCTGGCCTTATTGTTATCGATTTTATCGATATGGAAAACTATTCAAATAAAAGATTAGTTGAGAGAAAATTAAGAGAGTCATTAAAAAATGATAAAGCAAGAATTCAATTTGGAAGAATAAGTAACTTTGGTCTTCTTGAAATGACAAGACAAAGACTAAGAGAAAGCTCAATTAAATGGGAAATTCAGTTATCCGTTGATTCATTCGCGCTTAAAATTCTTAAATTATTAGAAGAACGAGCATTCAGTGATGAAAAAATTAAAATTATAGATGTGAGTTTATCTAAAAAAATAATTGATATTTTAAATAATACTTATTCAACTGAACTTAAATTTTTTAAAGACAAGTATAAATTCAAAATTAATTTAGTTCAAAATGCTGAATTTTTAAGCCAAGAATTTTTATTTAGTTTTTATGACGTTAAGAAGAAACTAATTAGTGAATTTAATGGTACTGAAGTTAAAGAAGACACTTCAGTAAAAGAAAAACCTGAATTAAAAGAAAAAGCTGAAAACTTTGCTAAAGAGGATGTTAAAGAGAATTCAGAAAAAAAAGAAGAAAGTATTGATCCAAAAAAACGTGAGAGTTATAAAACTAAAAGAAAAAAATTCTTTAATAAAAATAGATTTAAAGACAATAAAAAACCTAAAAAGAAGGAAGTTTCGCCTAGTAAAGAAATAAGTTAATTATTCAATAAGTCCTTCAAATGGACTTGATGGATTTGCAGTTACTTTCTTTTTAATCCTTCCTGCAATAAAGGATTTTCTTCCTGCTATCACCGCATCTTTCATAGCCTCAGCCATTAATATTGGATTTTTTGCCTCCGCTACTGCGGTATTAACTAAAACACCATCACAACCTAATTCCATTGCTATAGCCGCATCTGATGCGCACCCTATTCCAGCATCAACAATAACTGGTACTTTGGATTGAGTCTTAATTATTGAGATATTAAATCTATTTTGAATACCTCTTCCAGATCCTATGAGTGATCCTAATGGCATAATAGCTGCAGCACCCATATCTTCTAATTGCTTGCAAAGTATAGGGTCATCTGATGTGTAAACCATTACTTCAAAATTTTCTTTTTTTAAAACTTTTAAAGCCTCTATAGTTTCAATCATATTTGGATATAAAGTTTCTTTATCTCCAAGCACTTCTAATTTTACAAGATTCCAACCTCCTGCATCTCTTGCTAATCTTAAAGTTCTTAATGCTTCTTCCGCCGTATAACAGCCCGCTGTATTTGGAAGATAAACAATTTTTTTAGGATCTAAGAAATCAACCAACATTGGTTCTTTTGGATTTGTAACGTTCACTCTTCTTACTGCAACAGTTACAATTTCGACTTCTGCAGCTTTAATAGCTTGTGCAGTTTCTTCAAAACTTTTATATTTTCCAGTACCAAGAATAAGACGAGACTTATATTTTTTTCCAGAAATAATTAAATCTTCCAATTAACCCCCTCCGATAAAGTGAACAATTTCAACTCGATCTTTAGCTGATAAAATTTTTTTAACATAATTATCTCTTGGCACCACTTCTTCATTAATTTCTATAGCTACTTTTTTTTCTGAAAGGGACAATGTCTCTAATAAGGAAATTATATTAGTTTTTTCTTTTATATTATGAGGTTTTCCGTTCAAAATGATTTGTATCATGTTGGATTTAAGCTGTTTTTAAATTATAACATATCATTTTCTTATATGAATATAGTAATTATTAACGGTCCAAATCTTAATCTTTTAGGCGAAAGAGAGCCGAAGATTTACGGCAAAGAAACTCTTAAATCGATTGAGAAAAAATGCAAAGAACATGCTAAAAAAAATAAAATTAAAATAGATTTTTTTCAGTCTAATATTGAGGGTGAGATCGTAACTAAAATTCAAAAATCTAGAGATAAATTTGATGGCTTAATAATTAATGCTGCAGCTTTTACCCATACATCGGTTGCAATATTAGATGCTTTAAATCTTGTGAAAATACCTAAAATAGAAATTCACATTTCTAATATCTTTCATAGAGAAGAGTTTCGTCACAAATCATTGATTAGCAGTGCTGTTAATGGTCTGATTTGTGGCTTAGGATATTATGGATATATTTTAGCAATAGACGCCATTAAAAAAATAATTAAAGATAATAAATAATGAAAATAGATAAAAAAATTATTAAAGAACTTTCTGATTATCTAGATGAATTTAATCTGACCGAGATTGAATATTCTGAAAATAACGTAAAGTATAAAGTTAGCAAGTCTAGTAAAGGCGTTGTTCATGAACAGATATTATCTACTGGTAATCAATCAAGATCATCTTTTCCTGGTTCTTCGACAGTTGTTACTGATAATATAAATAAAGCTAATATTATAAAGTCACCTATGGTGGGAACCGCCTATTTAGCTCCAGAACCTGGCGCAAAACCCTTTATCACAGTTGGGGCTAATATTAAAAAAGGCCAAACAATTATTATTATCGAGGCAATGAAAACTATGAACCATGTCCCATCCACTAAAGATGGTGTGGTTAAGAAAATATTAGTAACCGATGGTGAAGCGGTAGAATTTGATCAGGACTTAATCCTAGTCGAGTAAATGATTAAAAAAATACTTATAGCAAATAGAGGCGAGATAGCCGTACGAGTAATACGAGCTTGTAAAGAACTTGAGATAGCAACAGTTGCAGTACACTCAACTGCTGACAATGAGTCTATGCACGTTAGATTAGCCGATGAAAGTATATGCATTGGATCTCAAAAAGCTCAAGATAGTTATTTGAATATTCCCTCTTTAATATCGGCAATAGAGATTACAGGCGCAGATGCTGTTCATCCTGGCTATGGATTTTTGTCTGAGAACTATAAATTTGCAGAAATTTTAGAACAACACAAAATTAAGTTTATAGGTCCAAGCTCAGAGCTTATTAGAAAAATGGGCGATAAAATTGAAGCTAAAAAAATAGCAAAAAGTTTAGGGCTTCCAATTGTGTCTGGTTCTGAAACAGGAATAAAAGATATTAGTGAAGCTATAAAAATATCTAAAGAAATAGGTTTTCCAGTGCTTATTAAAGCTGCTGGTGGTGGCGGTGGTAAAGGGATGCGAATTGTTCATTCTGAGGATAAATTAGAAGAAAATATTAAAATTGCACAAACAGAAGCTAAAAAATTCTTCAATAATGATGAAGTTTTTATCGAAAAGTTTTTTGAAAACCCAAGACATATAGAAGTTCAAATTTTATCAGACGGTAAAAATAATACAGTTCATTTAGGAGAAAGAGACTGTTCTGTTCAAAGAAGATATCAAAAAATAATAGAAGAAAGTCCATGTCCAGTTATTAATGATGAACAAAGAAAATACTTACTAGATGTTTCTGTAAACGCTATTTCAAAACTTGGCTATGAAGGAGCTGGAACACTTGAATTTATTTATGATAAAGGAAAATTTTATTTTTTAGAGATGAATACCAGATTACAAGTAGAACATCCCGTCACAGAAGAAGTGACTGGAATTGATCTTGTTAAACGACAAATTGAAATAGCATCAACGGGTAAATTAAATTTACAGCAAAAAGATATTACATTTTTTGGCCATGCAATTGAATGTAGAATAAATGCTGAAGATCCAAGTAAAAATTTTTTACCAAGCGCCGGTACAATAAAAACTTATAATCAACCTTCAGGTCCAGGAACAAGAGTTGATAGCTGTGTATTTCAAGGATGTAAAATTCCTCCTTATTATGACAGTTTAGTTGCAAAACTCATTTGCCACGGCAGAGATAGAGCCTCTGCAATTTCTAGATTAAAAAGATCTTTAGATGAGTTTGTTATTGAGGGAGTGAGCACAACAATCGATCTCCATAAAAAAATATTAAGAAATGAAGATTTTGTTAATTCGAAATACGATGTGAATTGGCTATCAAAAACTAAATTTTATTAGTTTTAAGGACGCCAACTTTCGTAATCAGCTTTAGACTGTGACTTATATTTGTTTGGATTATAGGCATCTTCAGTTCCTGTCTTGTTTTCTTGATGATCTTTCTGCCATCCATACTTTGAAAATTCATCCTTGCTTGGAATCTCTTTAATTAAATGATGAATCCATGCATGCCATTCTGGTGGAATTTTAGTAGCTTCTACTTCTGAATTAAAGATAACCCATCTTCTATCGTTGTTATCAACATAATATTTATTTTGAGAATCATCGATACCAACAAGTTTTCCAAAAAAAAGCGTATTTAAAAAAGTTCCAATAGTCTGACCGTTCCACCAAGTAAAAATAATTTTAAGAAATTTAATCATTATAAAAATTTATATTTTTTAAGATATCCACAAAAAATTTCTATTTCAAGTTGTCTGTTTTTAACTAGACACTTATTACAGATTAAAATAGTGATTTAAAATCATTAATTTTTAAGAATAAAAAAATGTCCAAATATATTGCTGAAAGTTTCTATACTTGCTTATTTAAAATTACTCATAATTTACAAGAATTAACTAACGAAGCGCTTCAAGAAATTGATACTAGAAAAGATGGAAAAGTTGAGGTTTTGGACGTTAAATTTAATAAAAGAAAAACTAAATCATTAGCTGAAATACAGGCTAATAAAACTTTAAGTAAAGAACAGGAACTTAAAGAAATCTCCAGTCAAAAAATTAGTGAAGACATAACTTCTAGTATTTTTAATAATATTAAAGATAACAAAACATCATCTTTGTCTATTGAGAACAAAGCTTTCAGTGAAAGAAGAAAAATGCCTGATCGCAGAAAAGGTTACATTCAAAAAGCCATGATTGGTGATCATAAAGTTTATTTGCATATCGGTGAATATGATGATGGTAGAGTTGGTGAAATATTTATTGATACAAATAAAGAAGGAGAGCTCGTAAAATCTTTAATGAATAATTTTGCAATCGCAATATCATTGGGTTTACAATATGGCGTTCCACTAGAAGAATATGTTGACGCTTTCATTAATACCAAATTTGAACCTTCTGGAAAAATTAAAGGTAATGATAGAATTTTATCAGCTTCTTCAATTTTAGATTATCTATTTAGAGAACTTGCAATTTCTTATCTTGGAAGAGAAGATTTGGCTCACACTCCTTCCATTAAAAAAACTGATCAAGCAGAAGACACTGAAGAAAATGCTCAGCTTATTGACGTTCTTAAAAATATCACAAGCAAAGGGTTCTTAAGAAATCAATACAAAGAAAAATTAGTAGATCTAAGTAATATTAGATTAAATATTAAGAGCAAAAAAATAAATTAGTCTTTTTTAACTAATTTAATATTTAATTCTTTTAATTGTTTTTCAGAAACAACGGATGGAGCATTCATCATTAAATCTTGTGCATTTTGATTTAATGGAAACATAGTAACTTCTCGGATATTTTTCTCACCAGCCAACAACATGATAATCCTATCGATGCCAGGAGCTATTCCTCCATGCGGTGGCGCACCATAGGATAAGGCATTAATCATGCCGCTAAATTTATTATCAACTTCCTCTTTTGAATAACCAGCAATTTTAAATAATTTATACATCAATTCTGGAACGTGATTTCTAATTGCTCCAGATGAAAGCTCGATACCATTACAAACTATATCGTACTGATAAGCTAATAATTCCAATGGATCAGTTTTATCAATTAAATCGATCGGTGTTTGTGGCATAGAAAATGGATTGTGACTAAAATCAATTTTCTTATCAATTTCATTATATTCAAACATCGGATAATCAGTGACCCAACAAAATTCAAATACGTTATCTTTTATTAATTCTAAATTTTTTGCAATCTCAGTTCTTGCCCATGCTGAAAATTTCTCAGCATTTTTCTTAACATCACATACAAAGAATATGGCATCGCCTCCTGCAGCATTAATTTTTTTACATAATGTGCTTATTGCATCTTCAGAAAAAAATTTAGCTATAGGTCCTTTTCCTTCTAATTTTCCATTATTACTTTCAAGAATAACATAACCTAATCCAGAAGCCCCTTCTGTTTTTGCGCCTTTGTCTAAATTATCAAAAAAGCTTCTTGGTTTAGAAGATACATTTTTTGCAACCACACATCTTACAACCGATTTTTTTTGTATTAACTTTTTAAATATTTCTAATTTAACATCCTCTCTTTCGAAAATTTCAGTCACATCATTAATTTCAATCGGATTTCTTAAGTCAGGCTTATCTGTTCCAAACTTTAACATTGCATCTTTGTATTTAAATCTTTTGAATGGAGTTTTGCTAATTGAATAACCTTTGCTAAATTTTGTAAAAACTTCATGTAGTAATGGCTCGACTACTTGAAATACATCTTCCTGTTCAACAAAAGACATCTCAATATCTAATTGGTAAAATTCACCAGGACTCCTGTCTGCTCTTGCGTCTTCATCTCGAAAACACGGTGCAATTTGAAAATATTTATCGAAGCCAGATACCATAATTAATTGCTTAAATTGTTGGGGTGCTTGTGGGAGGGCATAAAACTTTCCAGGATTTAATCTACTTGGAACTAAAAAGTCTCTTGCTCCTTCTGGACTAGAAGATGTTAGAATTGGAGTTTGATATTCCAAAAATCCAAGACTCTCCATTTTTTTTCTAATAAATGAAATAACATTAGATCTTAAAATAATATTATGATGTAATTTTTTTCTTCTCAAATCCAAATAACGATATTTTAATCTTATTTCTTCTGAATATTCTTGATCGATAAACACTGGTAAAGGAAGTTCTTTTGTTGAGCCTAATACATTAAAATTTTTAATTGCAACTTCAATAGAACCTGTTGCGTGCTCTTTATTAACTGTCTCTGAAGTTCTTGCGACTACGTCACCCTCTATTCGAATAACTGTTTCTAATTTTATTTTTTCTAATGTTGAAAAATGTTCGTTTTTATTATCAATTATACACTGAGTAATTCCATAGTGATCCCGCAAATCAATAAACAATAAATTACCGTGATCTCTTTTTTTATGAACCCATCCAGATAGAATAGTTTGCTTGCCAATATTTTTAATTGTAAGTTCTGAGCAATTGTGAGTTCTATATTTATTCAAATCAAACCAACCTTTTTAATAATAAATTGAGATACAGTTAATGTTCAAAAAAAACAATCATAATTTCTCATTAATTAAAAACAATAAAGAACTAGATCAATTTCTTGCAAAAATTAAAAATAAAAAAAAATTTTTCTTTGATACAGAATTTGAAAGAAGATCAACTTATCAAGCTATTATATCTATTGTAGTTATTTTTGATGGAAAAAATATTGGCATTATTGATTGTTTAGAGAAAAATATTAACTTTAAGAAAATTTTTAAATTTTTAAATAAAAAAAATATTACGCTGGTGATTCACTCTTGCAGGCAAGATTTAGAAATATTCTTATCTGTAGTTAAAAAAATCTTATTTACCGTTTTTGATACTCAAATTGCAGCATTGTTTAATGGTTATGCTGATAGACCTTCTTATAAGAAATTAGTTCAAGATTTTTGCAAGATTAGTTTAGATAAGTCATTGCAGAGTGACGGTTGGCTAAAAAGACCGATTAATAATGAGAGAACTAATTACTTAATAAATGATGTTTATTATCTAAAAATAATTTTCAATAAATTAAATAATAAGTTAGTTAAAAAAAATAAATTAAAATTATTGAATAAATTAATTAAAAAAGAAATATTTAAAATTTCTCATGAAGACTATCCTGTTATTTTTAAAAAAAGATTAGGTAATGACATTTTAAATAATAACAATTTTATTAAAATAATAAATTTTAGAAATAAAATAGCAAAAAAAATTAATCTTCCTAAAAATTGGGTTTTTTCTGATAAAGAAATCATAAAAAATATTAAAAATACAGAATTTGCTATTGTTTCGAAAAATTTAAAAAATATTGAAATTAAAAAATTAACAAAACTAATTAAAAATTTTAAAAAAACTTTTAATAAAGTTAGCTGATATTAGCTAAAGCTTGATTAATAATTTTTATATTTATTTTTTTTTTATATAATAAAGATAATTCATCTAAATTTTTAACAAACTTAGATGCAGTATCGTAGCTTCTTTCGATATTTTTTAAAATAAAATTTACATCTTTTTTTGTAATGTTAATTTGTTTATCAGAAAGCATTTTAGTTAAAATCTGAGAGAATAAATCATCAGAAGGATTAGTGATTGCTACTGCAACTAATGAATTTAAACGTGAAATTAAATCTTTTAATTTAAAAGGAATGCTTCCTGCTAATTTAATAGAGGATAAATAAATAAATTTATTTTTGCTTATAAAATCATTTAAAATTGTTTGAAAGAAAATTTCATCATTAAATAATTCAACATCTTCTATAATTAAAACTTTTTGATTTAATATTAAATCTAAATTATTTTTATTAACACTTCCGCCTTCAAAAATTTTAGAATTAGTATTATCAGAAAAAATTTTTGTAAGATAAGATTTTCCAGATTTTTTGGGACCATAAATATTGATTCCTTTAAAACTCCAATTCGGCCATTCTTTTATTAATTTGTAAGCTTCATAATTATTTTCTCCTATACAAAAATCTTCTTCATAATAAAAACTCTTATCTGGAAATTTAAAAACTATTTGATCTTTCATAAAAAACCCAAAACTACATTATTTTTATAAAAAATCTTATTTAAAAACTGATTGTAAAATAAGAAAACAAGTGTATTGCTGAAGTGTTAATATTTTTTTAATGAATAATTCAAATTTTACCTATCTTAAAAGTGGTGTTGATATCCAAAAAACCACAAAATTAGTTAAATTTATTTCTAAATTATCAAAATCCACAAAAATTAAGGGAAGTGAAATTAAAAACTTTAAAAACATAGGGGGCTTTGGATCAGTATTTGATTTGGGACAATATAAAATTAAAAACCCTCTTATAGTAACTTCAACCGATGGAGTTGGAACTAAGCTAGAAATAGCAAATCATCTAAATGATTTCAGGACGATCGGTATTGATTTAGTTGCAATGTGCGTAAATGATTTAATTGTGCAGGGCGCAAAACCTGTTGTCTTTTTAGACTATATTGCAATTCCAAAAGTTATTGAAAAAAAATATAAACAAATATTATCTGGTATAGCAAAAGGGTGTAGAGTTGCTGGTTGCTCTTTATCTGGGGGTGAGACGGCAGAAATGCCTGGGGTATACACAGGAGATTCTTTTGATTTAGCTGGCTTTGCTGTTGGTATCGTTGGAAAAAAAAATGTTATTACAGGAAATTCTATTAAACATGGTGATATAATATTAGGAGTGCCTTCAACAGGAGCTCATTCTAATGGGTATTCCTTGATAAGAAAAATTTTGAAAGATAAAAAAATTAAAGTAAAAAAAAATAAAAAATTATACAGAGATCTTTTAACTCCTACTAAAATTTACGTTAAAGAAATATTAAAACTTCATAGTATGAAGGTAATTAAAGGCTGCGCTCATATCACGGGCGGAGGAATTATAGAGAACTTACCTAGAGTAATTCCTGATAATTATAGTGCAAGAATAAATCTTTCAAAAATTAAACCCAATAAAGTTACCAAATGGATTAAATCTCATGGCGTTGATGATTATGAAATGCTTAAAACATTTAACTGCGGTGTTGGCTTTTGTATAATTGCCGATAAGAAAAATTATAAAAAAATTTTAAAAGTTTTTAATAATTCTACAAAACCTTATGAAATTGGAACCATAATAAAGAGTAATAATATTAATAAAATTATATTAAATGAAAAAGTTAACTGGAAATATTAATGTTGGTGTTTTTATTTCTGGCAGAGGCTCTAACTTAAAAGAATTAATTAAATACTCTAAAAAAAATAATACTATTTGGAAAATCAAATTAGTTATTTCTAATAAAAAAGAAGCTAAAGGATTGGCTTATGCTAAAAAAGAAAAAATTATAAATTACGCAATAGAAAATAAGAAACCCCAATTTGAAAAAAAGACTTTAAGATATCTAAAGAAAAATAAAATTAATTTATTATGTTTAGCAGGTTTTATGAGAATTTTATCAAAAGAATTTATTAAAAAAAGTAAATTTAAAATTATCAACATTCATCCTTCGCTACTTCCGAAATACAAAGGGCTAAATACTCATGAGAGAGCTATAAAAGCAGGTGATAAATATGCAGGATCTACGGTCCATTACGTAACAGCCAAACTAGATTCAGGTAAAAAAATATTACAAACAAAAGTTAAAATTCTTAAAAAAGACAAACCTAATTCTCTAGCAAATAGAGTTTTAAAGGCAGAACATATAATTTATCCTAAAGCGGTAGATATTGTTTGTAATAAAATAATTTAAAAATTATTCTTTAAAGAAAAAATCGATCTCAATTTTAGCGTTTTCTTTACTATCAGAACCATGAACTGAATTTTTATCTAAAGAAATGCCATATAAATTTCTTATAGTGCCTTTAGCAGCATCTTTTGGATTTGTTGCTCCCATAATTTCTCTATTTTTGATAACTGCATTGTCACTTTCTAACACCATAACTACAACGGGGCCTGAGCTCATATAAGTGCAAAGATCATTAAAAAAGGGTCTTTCTTTATGAATAAAATAAAAATCTTCAGCCATTTTTTTAGATAATTTAGTTTTTTTAATTGAATGAATTATTAAAGAGTTTTTTTCAAAAATACTGACTATTTGTCCAATTAAATTTCTTTCAACAGCATCGGGTTTAATTATTGATAAAGTCTTTTCCATGTTATTCGTAATACTTTTCTACAAATTTATTTAATAATTTAACGCCATAACCAGTGGCTCCTGTTGGTATGGTTTCTAAATCTTTCTTTGTCCAAGCCATACCAGCAATATCTAAATGAGCCCAAGGAGTGTTATTCTTTAAAAATCTCTGCAAAAATTGAGCTGCTGTAATAGACCCTGCTCCTCCAGAGTAGTTAATATTTTGAATGTCTGCAATTTTTGAGTCCATTAACTTGTCGTAATTTTTGTGTAATGGAAATCTCCAAAGTTTTTCATTTTCGATTTCTCCTGCTTTAATTAATTTTTCTGACAATTTGTCATTATTTGAAAATAAACCGGCGTACTCACTTCCTAAAGAAACGACAATCGCTCCAGTAAGGGTTGCTAAATCAACTATTAATTCTGGCTTATACTGCTCATCAATATAATAAATTGCATCCGCAAGAATTAGTCTTCCTTCAGCATCTGTATTTAAAACTTCAATTGTTTTTCCAGAGTAAGATTTTACGATATCACCGGGTCTTTGTGCTGAACCACCAGGCATATTTTCAACTAGTGCAACAGCCCCCACAACATAAGATTTTGACTTTCTAAGAGCTAAAGTTTTCATCAAACCAACAACGGCTCCTGCTCCAGCCATATCATATTTCATATCTTCCATAAATTTTGCTGGTTTTAAAGAAATGCCACCAGTATCAAAACAAACCCCCTTTCCAATAAAAGAAAGTGGTTTTTTATTTTTTGAATTATTTGGCTTCCATGCAATAGTTACAAAATAAGGTAAATTTTTACTACCTTGAGCAACACCTAATAAAGCGTTCATTCCAATTTTTTTCATTTTTGAATAATCAAAAACATCTACTTTAAGACCTAGTTTAGAAAGTTTTTTAATTTCAGATACAAATTTTTCTGGATTTAAATAATTAGGAGGCTCGGAAACTAAGTCTCTTGTTAAAAAAACTCCACTAACAATATTTTCAATATTATTTTTAATCTTAATAAAAAAATTCTTATTTGACGAAGTAATTAAGAAGTTTATTATTTCTTTTGCATTTTCATTTTTTTTAAAAATTGTTTTATATTTTGTAAAATAGTATTTTTTTAAGAAGCATCCTAAAAAAAAATTAAAATAATAATTTTCTAAGGATTTATTTTCATTGGAAAAAATAACATTAATATCTTTTGCTAATTTAATTTCGCTAATAACCTTGCCGCCGATATTTTGATTTTCAAAATCGTCCTTCTTATCTTTTTGATTTATAAAAATAATTTTTTTTGGTCTTGAGCTATAATAATTAAAAACAAAATAATCTTCATCTTTATTTTTTTGCAAAATAGAATTGATTTCTTTATTATTTATATCAATGAATGATAGTTTTTTGCTGTTATACGAAAAATTTTTTTCACAGAAAAAAATATAAAAATCAGAATTGTTATTTACATTTGGAATTATCTTTAAATCTAACATAATGATATAAGATCATATATATATCAAAATGAAAAAAAACAAGTTAGGACGCTATTTCATCCAAGAATTTTTAAAAAACTACATCACTATTCTGCTTGCATTTGGACTTATTATTTGGGTTACCCAAGCTGTTAGATTACTCGATTTGATTGGTGAAGAAGGAAATTCTATTAAGACTTATTTTTTATATATCTTATCAATAATACCAAAGTTTTTTTCAAGAATATCATTAATTATATTTTTTATATCATTAGTTGTAACTATTTCAAAATTTGAAGAAAATAATGAACTTAGAGCACTATGGTTATCTGGAATGGAAAAAAAAAAATTTATAAATTATTTATTGAGATCTTCCATTATTTTAATTTTAATACTAGTAATTTTCAGATGCTTTATCGTTCCATATTTTTCCAATTATTCAAGGTATCTACTTCTCGACACAGGGATTGGAGGTATTGGTCCTTTATTAAAGCAAAATAATTTTAACAATCCTCTCAAAAAAATAACAATATATGTAGGAAAAAAAAATCAAATTAATGAAATTGAGGATATTATTTTATTTGAAGATAACGAGGATATAAAGAAAACTTTAATAGCAAAATCAGGTATTATTATTAGTGAAAATAATAAAAATTTACTGGTTTTGGTTGATGGCAGTATTCAAGAAGAACGAAAAGATAAAAAAATTTCAATATTAGATTTTGACAAAACAACGATAGATTTAAGTCAATATACCAAAAAAACCGTTGATTATTATAAACCTAATGAAATATTATTTTTTGAATTAATAAAAAAATTAAATTTAAATAAAGATAATAATTTACTGTTTTTAAATATAATTGGAGAGCTGAATGATAGAATAGCAATGCCTCTCTTTATTCCTTCTTTAGTTTTATTGGCGAGTTTTCTAATGATTACTAATAAAGAATTTTTAAATAATATTTTATTGAAAATAATAATTTTTACTTATGGAGTAACAATTATAGTAACTGGTGAAATATTATTGGATCTTAGTTCAAAAAAAATATACGCAAGTTTATTTTTATACTTTGCACCATTTTTATTCTTAATAATTAATTGGGTTTTATTAAATTACTTTCTTAAAAAAAACATAAAATCATAAATGTTAAAATCAATAAATCGATATATAATTAAAGAATATATTAAAAGTTTACTTGTTGTAATTGCGGTGATGATTTCAATTATTCTTTTAATTAATTTATTAGATGAATTTAATTTTTTTAAATCTAAAAAAGATCTTAAATTTATTTTTTTTTTAATATTTACTATATTAAAAATACCTAATGTCTTAATAAATTTATTTCCTTTTATAGTTTTATTTGGCGGAATTGTTTTTTATTTAAAAATTTACAATCATAATGAAGTTATCTCGTTAAGAACTATGGGTTATTCAAATATTCAAATTATATTAATACCCGCTTTAACTTCATTTGTTCTTGGCTATTTAATAATATTTTTAATTGTGCCTTTTTCTTCTTCAATGCTTAAATATTATGAAGAGCTAAAATCTGAATATAATGAGACAAAAAATTTAGTATTTGTTAATCAAACCGGCATATGGATTCTCGATAAAAATGAAAAAGAAAAAAATATAATAAGAATAGAAAAAATTAGCAAAGACTTTTCCACAATAAACCAAGTCACTATTTACAATTACGATATCTCTAATAATTTTATTAAAAGAATTGATGCAAGTGATGGAATTATAAATGAAAAAAACTGGCAATTAAATAAGGTTCATATTGTCTCAACTAATAAAAAAAATAATAAAGAAAATTATTTAAGCAGTTATAATTATACTAGTAATATAAATATCAACGAACTAAAAAACATATATAAAAATACTGAAACAACTTCCTTATTAGACATTAATATGGAAATGTTAATATTAGAAGACAAAGGGTACTCAACTACAGACCTTAGAATCAGGTATCAAAAGCTAATATCTTTTCCAATATATTTGTTAGCTATGTCGATACTTTCTGGATTAATGATCATTAATTTAGGAAAAACTTCTAACTACCTAAAATATGGAAGCTACGGAGTAATAATAAGCATATTAATTTATTTTCTAAATGATTTATCAATAACAATAGGTAAATCTGGCATAATATCTGTAGATTTTTCAGTGTGGATACCTATATTTCTTATAAATTTAATAAATTTAATTGGAATTACCCAAGTTAATGCAAAATAAAGTTATATTTATCTTATTTTTTGGATTATTTTTTTTAAAAATCAATATTAGTTTAAGCCAGGAAAAAAATATTTATAATTTTTCTGCTGATAAACTAACCTATTCTCAGAATAATAATATTATAGAAGCTTCTGGAAACGTTCTTGCTAAAAACCAGGATGGTAAACAAATTTCTTCTGAAAAAATTATATATGATAAATCAAACCAGATATTAAAAAGTTTCGGAAATTCAAAATTTACTGATGATAAAAATAGAACTTTAACTGCTGATAATTTTGAGTACAACTTAGATAAAAAAATTATTTCCGCTGAAAATAAAGTAAAATATATAGATAGTTATAAGAATATATACTACTTAAAGAAATTAATAGCTGATGATCAATTTAAAGAAATAATCGCATACGATCTCGATTCTGATCTTAATAAAGAAAAATTTCTTTCTAATGATAAATTTAATGAGTTTATCGAACCTAGATTTTCAGGAAAAGAAACTACAATAAAAGATAACATAACAATTATTAAAGATGCAAAATTTACATCCTGTAAAAGAACAAATGAAATTGATGGATGCGCCTATTGGAATTTAACCGCTAATGAAATCATTCATGACAAAGAATTAAAAAAAATTGTCTATAAAAATACAACCTTAAATCTAAATAATATTCCTGTTTTTTACACTCCTTACTTTTCTCATCCAGACCCAAGTGTAAAAAGAGAATCTGGATTTTTAGCTCCAACTTTTGTTTCCTTGAGTGATACAATTGGATCTACTATAAAAATCCCTTATTTCTATCCAATATCTGAATCTAAAGACTTAACTCTTGCTCCAGTATATTACTTTTCACAAAAACCACTATTTTTAGGGGAGTATAGAGAAAAATTTAAAAATGGTGACCTTTCAATTGAAGCTGGATTCACTGAGGGTTACAAAGATATAACCTCAACTCAGACTGATGGTTCGAGACACCATTTGTATGGAAATCTAAACCTTGGTTTTAAAGAAAAAATTTTAGATGAAAGTGAATTAAATTTAAAATTTCAAAGAGTAAATAATCCAACCTATTTAAGAGTAAACAAAATAAATTCAACAATCGATGGCTTTAAAAAAAACCCAGTAAAAGAAACTGATGTTATGCTTGCTAATGAGGCAAGTCTAAATTCATTTGGAAAAAGCGAAAGTTTAAATCTTAAAGCTGCGATATATCAAAATTTAACCTTAGATAAAAAATCTGATCAGTATGAATATTTGGCTCCGGAGATTTCTTATTCAAAATATAAATTATTTGATAACGCTAACATAAATTTTAATTCAAACATAAGAACTTTGAATCAAAATACAAATCAAAATAAAACAAGCGTTATAAATAATCTAGATTACTCAACGGCAGAATTTTACAATAAAGATTTTGGTATTAGCTACAGATTGCTAACAAATATTAATAATATTAATTACTATTCGGACTATAAAACTCCAAATGAAAATTTAAATACCCAAATAAATCCTATAATTGCCTTAGACAGTTCATTGCCATTTGTAAAAATTTCAAAAGATTCTGAACAACATATCATCCCAAGAATATTAACACGTTATTCTCCAGGCGCTACAACGAATGCCCAAGCAAATAACACTTATTTAAATACAGATAATATATTTTCAATTAACAGAATGAATAGTGATGAGATAGTAGAAAAGAATTTATCGCTTAATATTGGTCTAGACTGGATTTGGAAAGAAAAAACAGAAATTGAAAAAATTCCTACAAAAGCTGAGGCGTCAATTGGTCAGGTTATAAAATTTAATAAAGATCCAGATATGCCAATAAAATCATCTTTACAGAATAAAAGTTCTGATTTTGTAACTAAAATAAATTATTTAAGTCCTGGTAATTTTGAAATATTACTTAAAAATACTTTAGACAGACAACTTAATCACGCATATTACAACGATTTAAATGTTAAAACTTTTATAAATCAAGGAGAAATTAATTTTAACTTATATGAAAAAAATAACTATTTAGGCAACGAAAGATATGCAAAAGCAAATTTAATTACATATTTAAGTGATAATACTAAATTAAAAATTGAAACTGATAGAAATTTAAAAACAGACTTAACTAATTCTCATAAGCTAGGTATTGAAAATGAAAATGAATGTATAAGATATGGATTGTACTTTCAAAAAAATTATTCAACTGATAAAGATTTTAAACCCGGGACTAGTGTTTTCTTTGGCGTGACTTTGCTGCCGTTTGGCGAAAATTACTCAAGCAGCAGTATTATACCCTCTCTAACAAAAACTTTTTTTTAATGTTTAAGAAAAAAATATTTTTATTAATATTTTTTTTTCTTACTACTTTTTTCTTTCAAAAAAGTACCTCAAAAGAAATAAAAAATAATATTATAGTTTCTGTTAATAATTTAATAATTACAGAACTAGATCTTTCTAAAGAGATAAATTTTATCAAATTTATTAATAAATATAATAATACTACAGAACTAGAAATTGCAGCACTAAGAAGACAAAGTATAAATAATTTAATAAATAAAAAAATTAAAGACATCGAAACAGATTTCTTTAAAATTTTTATTCCTGAAAAAGAAATTGAAAATAATTTATATAATCTTCTATCAAACCTTAAAATTAACAGAGAAGACCTTGATAAGTTTTATGAAAAAAATGAAATAGAAAAAAACTATTTAAAAGACTCTGTAAGAATTGACTTAAAATGGTCCGAATTAATTAATCAACTATATCAAAATAGAATTAATATAAACCTAACTGAAATTACTACGGAGATTGAAAATATTGATAAAATAGAAAAAAATAAAGAAAATAAAGAAATATTAAAAGAAAATGTAATACTAGCTGAAAAAAATAAATTATTAAATAAATTTTCAGAATTCCATCTCGAAAAAATTAAAAAAAAATACTTAATTAATCTTTTGTGAAAAAAAATATTATAATTATATTAGGTGAGCCAAATAGTATATCGTACGAAATATTTCTAAAATCTTTAAATTATATTAAAAATCAAAAATTTAAATTTATAATTATTGGAAATTATAGTTTACTCAAAAAGCAAGCTGACTATTTAAAAATAAAAATTAATATAAATTTTTACTTCGCTAAAATTGGCAATTTAAAAAATAAAAAATTTAATTTTATTAATATAGATTATATCCAAGAGAAACCATTTGATCTAACATCGAATAAATCTAATGAATTTATTAAAAAGTGTTTTCAATGTGCAGTTACTTTGATTAAAAAAAAAATTGCTTCTAAACTAATTAATCTACCTATTAATAAATCAAAATTTACCAAAAATAAATACAATGGCATTACAGAATATATTGCAAAAATAACGAATAATAAAAATAAAGAAAATATGCTTTTATTTAATGAAAACTTCTCTGTTCTTCCTTTAACGACCCACATCCCTTTAAAAAATGTTTATAAAGAATTTTCATATAAAAAGATTGAGAAAGCATGCAAAAATATAAATAATTTTTATTTCAAGACTCTTAAAAGAAAAAAGTTAAAAATTGGCATACTTGGCTTAAATCCTCATAACGGAGAGAATGGTTACATTGGAATAGAAGAAAAAAAAATAATTATACCAGCAATTAAAAAGCTTAAAAAAAAATATCATATAATAGGACCTATGTCCCCTGACACTAGCTTTTTACAAAGAGAAAAATTGAATATTGATGTTTTAATCGGTCACTATCATGATCAGGTTTTGACGACTTTTAAAACTAAATTTAATCTTAATGCTATAAATATTACAATCGGTTTACCTTTTATACGAATTTCACCAGATCATGGAGTTGGTACGGGAATTATTGGAAAAGGAATTGCGGATCCTAAAAGCTTTAAGAAAGCAATAAAGTTTTTTTTCAAATACAATGTTTAAGCATAAGAAGAAGCTTGGTCAAAATTTTTTAATTAATAAAGAGATAATAAAACAGATTGCTGACATAGGTAACGTTGACAAAAATACTAATATAATTGAGATAGGACCCGGTTCTGGTAATTTGACTGAAGAGTTGTTAAAAAAAAATCCAAAAGAAATTTTTGCACTCGAGTTTGATAAAGATTTGAGTAATTATTTAGATAAAATTAAAAATAATTTTAAAAATTTTAATTATAAAATTTCAGATGCTTTAACTTTTGATGAAAAGAGTATCTTTAAAAAAAATTCAATAATTTATGGCAATCTTCCCTATAATATTTCCCTAAAATTATTAATAAAATGGATTTACTCTGATCCATGGCCTCCTTTTTATGATCAAATGATTTTAATGTTTCAAAAAGAAGTTGCAGAGAGAATTATAGCGACCTCTAATAGTAAAAAATATGGAAGAATATCTATACTGACTGATGCCAGATTACATGTTAAATTTCATTTTAATATTTCAAAAAAAGAATTTAATCCTGAGCCAAAAGTTGATTCTTCAGTGCTTTCTTTTACTCCAAAAAAAAACACTAATTTTACATTAAATGATTTAGACATTTTGTCAGATCAAACAAAAATTTTATTTAATAGCAAAAGAAAAATGATTTCAAAAACTCTTAAAAAATTACTTAATGAAAAAGAGCTTAAAATTATAGATTTTGATAATATTAAAAACTTAAGACCAGAAAATCTGGATTTTAATTTTTACTATAAATTGGTCGATTTAATTAAACGTAGATCTTAGTTGTCTTTCAATCTTAATTATCTTGGTAATTTGTTCAAAACAATTTTCTACCTCTTTATTTACAACAACATATTTATAATCTTTCCAGTGGTTGATTTCATCTTTTGCCATTTTCATCCTTTGATCAACTAATTCTTTATTTTTTTCTTCTCTTTTTTTAAGTCTTTTTTCTAAATCATTAATACTAGGTGGCAAAATAAATACTGGAACGATATCTAGTGGCATTATTTGTTTAACCTGTTCTGTTCCTTGCCAATCAATATCAAATAAATAATCTTTTCCCTGAACTAAAGTATCTTCTATCGGTCCTTTTAAAGTACCGTAATAGTTGCCAAATACTTTTGCCTTCTCTAAAAATTTATTTTGAATAGACAATTCTTGGAATTTATTAACGTCAACAAAGTTGTAGTCAACACCGTCTATTTCGTTAGGTCTTGGAGTTCTGGTTGTATAAGAAACTGATATTTTAAAATTATTATCACTATCTTGAATTTTTTTAGCAAGAGTAGTTTTTCCTGCCCCTGAAGGGGAAGATAATATTAAAATTAAACCTCTCTTTGGTTTTGAAATCAATAGAACTACTTAGCAGGATTATTTTCAATAAATCTGATTGCATCACCTACTGTTAATATTTTTTCAGCCTCTGAATCTGATATTTCAGAACCAAATTCTTCTTCAAAAGCCATTACTAACTCTACAGTGTCTAAACTGTCTGCGCCTAAATCATCGATAAAGCTAGCTTCATCTGTAACTTTTGCTTCATCAACGCCTAGGTGTTCTACGATAATTTTTTTAACTTTTACTCCAACATCACTCATTTTTAAACTCCCTTAATTATTAATGATTCTTTCAATAAATGAATAAATTAAATAAATCAAGCCATATACATTCCACCATTAACATGGATGGTTTCGCCTGTAATATAACCAGAAAGATCAGAAGCTAAAAAAAGAGCACAATTAGCAATGTCATTACCTGTGCCTAATTTTCCCATTGGTATATTTTCCATAAGTTTCTTTTTGAATTCTTCATTAATATTTTTAGTCATCTTTGTATCGATAAATCCTGGTGATATACAATTTACTCTAATATTTTTTTTTGCGTATTCTTTTGCAAGACTTTTTGACATTGCCACTATTCCTGCTTTAGCACTTGAATAGTTTGCCTGTCCAAAATTTCCTGTATGACCAACTATTGAACTAATATTAATTATAGATCCTGAATCCTGTTTCATCATTACTTTAATAGAATATTTACAAATCAAAAAAACAGCAGTTAAATTTATATTAATCACTTTATTCCACTCTTCATCTGACATTCTAATTGCAAGATTGTCTTTTGTGACTCCGGCATTATTAATAACTATGTCCAATCCTCCTAATTTCTCTTTGGCTTCTTTAACTAACTCTTCAATCTTTTGATGATTTTCTAAGTTAAAATTAGAAGTTTTAATTTTTGGAAAATTACTTTGTATAGTTTTAAGATTTTCTACATTTGTTCCGATAGTAAATATATCAGCCTCTAATTTATAAAAACTCTCTAAAATAGACAGTCCAATTCCGGCGGTGCCCCCGGTTATAAAAACTTTTTTACTTTTTAAATTAATTAAATTCATTGAATTGAATTATATTATCAATTGTAGTTGTTGTAAGTTCTTTTCCTATTCTTTTTATCATGCCTGTTAATGCTTTTCCCGGCCCTATTTCAATAAAATGTTTTACACCATTTTTTGCCATAAAATTCACAGATTCTCTCCATCTAACGTGGTGCGTAATTTGTTTTGTAAGTAAAGAAGGTATTTCTTGAAAGTTATCAATTGTCTTAGCTGTAACATTAGAAACAATATTAATTACAGGTTGTGAAAAATTAGTTTGTATTAAAATTTGATTCATCTTATCTGCCGAAGGTTGCATTAAAGAACAATGAAATGGTGCGCTAACTGGTAATAATATTGCTTTTTTACTATAGGTGTTTTTTAGATCATCTACTATTTTATTAATCTTATCTTTATTCCCACTTATAACTATCTGGCCTGGACAATTATCATTTGAAATTTCAGCAATTCCTTCGCTAGATTTATTTTTATTTATTACTTCATTTATCAAATCTACCTCTGCACCCAATACAGCTGCCATAGCCCCAACATTTACTGGAACCGCTTCTTGCATTGATTTACCTCTTTCTTTTAAAATTTTAGCACCATCTTTTAAAGTTAAAGAGTTTGAGCAAATCAAAGAAGTATATTCTCCCAAGGAATGACCTGCAAAAAAACTATAATCTTTTAAATCTTTAATTTTCTGTTTTTTTAAAGTTTTATAAATCGCAACTCCTACGGTCATAATAGCTGGCTGTGTGTTTTCCGTAAGATCTAGAGTTTCTTTGGGTCCATTTAAAATAATATTTGATAATTTAAAACCTAAAGCATCATCAACCTCATGAAAGACCTCTTTAGCTTCAGTAAAAGTGTCATAAAAATCTTTTCCCATGCCAACATACTGAGAACCCTGCCCTGGAAATACGATTGCTTTCATAATTAAGTAAGTAATTATAACAAAATTAACCCTGTTGTATTAAAAAAAAAAAATTATATATTGCCCTGACTTTCTCAACTTTAATATTAAAGTTGGGATGCTAATTAAAAGCAACCAAAAGTTAAAATGAGTTATTACGAACATATATATATAGCTTCTCAAAGCTTAAATAATAAAGATCTTTCTGATCTACATCAAAAAATTGAAGATCTTATAAAAAAAAATAAAGGTAAAATTGAAAAAAAAGAAAATTGGGGTCTTAGGCAGTTAGCATATCCAATTAAAAATTTTAAGAAAGGCTATTATACAAATTTGTATTTTTCTGGAGAGCCGGTAGTTATACAAGAACTTGAGAAAATTGAAAGAATTGATTCAAATATTTTAAGATTTATGACTATAAAAATAAAAAATATACCGGAAGAAAATTCAGAATTAGTTCAAAAAGAAGAAAGCAAATAATGAAAAGAAAAAATATTAAAAAAACTAAAAAGAATAATAATTCAAATTTAATGCTTTTTCAAAAAGCGACTACTAAATTTACAAGAGATTGTCCTTTAAGCGGAAAAGATGCCCCTGTAATTAATTATAAAAATTTAAAGTTGCTACAAAAGTATATATCTGAAACTGGAAAGATGTTGCCTAGCAGAATAACATCGGTTTGCTATGCAAAACAAAAAGAGTTATCTAATGAAATTAAAAAAGCTAGAATATTAGCTTTATTACCATTTGTAGCGGATTAATTATGGAAGTTATTCTTTTAGAAAATATTAAAAAATTAGGAAAAATTGGTAGCAAAGTAAAAGTTGCTAATGGTTTTGCTAGAAATTATCTTTTAAAAAACAACAAAGCGCTAGTTGCTTCAAAAGAAAATTTAGCTATTTTTGAAAAAAAAAAAGAAGAACTAAACAAAAAAAATAACGATCAAAAAAACGAAGCTGTTAAAATTCAAAAAGAGCTTGATAAATTTGAATTAAAAATCACTAAAAATTCTATGGAAGGAGGAGCTTTATACGGCTCTCTAACTATAAAAGAAATTATCCAGAATTTAGAAACACATAAATTTAAAAATATTTTAGCAAATATGATTGAGCTTAAGGAACAAATCAAAAAAATTGGTGATTATGTTGTGATAATAAATTTACACGCTGATGTTCAGGCTTCAATAAAAGTAAAAGTTGTTTCAGTTGAAAAAATAGCTTAACTGCAAAGTTATTAACTTATCCACATTATTAAGAGTAAAAAATTATTCTATACTCATGTCTTAAATAAATTTAAATGTTTCTATGAGCGCTGAAAATATTAGAATTTTAAATACCACTAAAGAACTACCCAGCAATATAGAAGCGGAACAAATAATATTAGGGTCGATCCTAGTAAATAACGAAATATTTGATGAAATTTCTACTATTGTTAATGAAAATATATTCTTTGATCCAATTCATCAAAAAATATTTCATTATTTAAATAAATTAATCAGCAAGGGATTACTTGCAAGTCCTATCACTTTAAAAAATTATCTAGAAAATGATCAATCATTAAAAGAATTGGGGGGCAATGAATACATTGCAAAACTTACGAGGCTTTCTACTTCTGCTTTTCAAGCCAAAGACTATTCCAAAGTAATTTATGATCTTTATTTAAGAAGAAAACTAATTGAATTATCTGAGAATACATTAACTGATGCTAATAACAAAAATTTAGAACATACCGCCGAACAATTAATAGAGGGAACGGAAAAAAAACTCTTTGATCTTGCTGAAAGAGGTAAATTTGACAGATCATATATGTCTTTTGAAAAAGCTCTTGGCGAAACTGTAGATATGGCAATGCGAGCCTTTAAGAATGATGAGGGTATAGTCGGTGTGCCTACAGGTCTTCGAGATTTGGATGAGAGACTTGGAGGGATGCACAAAGGTGATCTAGTTATCATCGCTGGAAGACCTTCTATGGGAAAGACTGCTCTTGCAACTAACATTGCTTTTCATGCTGCAAAAAACATTATGGAAAAAAAACTAGGAAAATCTTCTGTTGCGTTCTTTTCTTTGGAAATGTCATCTGAACAATTATCAACGAGAATATTAGCTGAACAATA
>Ga0209298_10000340_pt1 | contig 31578 bp, 35 predicted proteins | sample S_140806_EF_Meta_FD_187325 | JGI IMG/M metagenome (GOLD analysis project Ga0209298, IMG submission 187325) | Freshwater microbial communities from Lake Simoncouche, Canada to study carbon cycling - S_140806_EF_MetaG (SPAdes) (version 2) | ecosystem: Environmental > Aquatic > Freshwater > Lake ... | reverse complement strand
TGCTTGCTGTGTTGCTGCTGTTACAGAACCTGATGCTTGACCTGCAGAAGATGCTGCTTGTTGTGCAAATGGTTGAGCTGCTTGTGCTCCTGCGGTTGCTCCTGCGGTTGCTCCTGCTGCTGCTCCTGCTGCTGCTCCTGCTGCTGCGGCAGCAGTGGTCGTCAGTGTTATAGTTGCAATATCACCAGATGCACTTGCCGTTATATCATCACCGATAAAATTAATTGTAGTAATTGCAGTCCCTACTGATGTACCCTGTTCTTGAATTGTAATACCACTAATTGCGGTTCCACCACTAGCAGTTTTTGCAGCACTCCAAGTCCAACCACCAGATCCATTTGCGGATAAAACATAATTTTGAGTTCCAGTTCCATCACTAGTATCTTGTATTTGCGTGGGTTTTATTTTACCCACAGTTAATAAATTGGTACTTGGATTATAAGAAATGTCAGCATCAGTATATACAGACTCATAATTGGCAGTTGTATTATTAATATCAACAAAGGTTGGATAGAATGTTGCATCAGTTTCATTCTTAATAGTTTTAATTAAATCTGACTGATCGGCAGTACCTACAAATTTTCCATTAAATTGTATGGCATAAACATTTCTCCAATAATTTGATGCACCACCTAAATCTTTACCATTAGCGTCACTATTAGAGGTTGCATTAGTGGAAGGTGTCATTCCAGTACTAACTCTAGAAGTAAAACTTACTGTATCAGTATTGGCATCACCAAAAGTAACATTACCATTAAATGTTGTTATTCCAGTTACAATAAGATTGTCATCAATTGTTGTTGTGCCACCAGCAGAATCAATTGTTAGGTTACCTGTAGAAGTATCAATTTCATTATCACCAGAAATTCCAATTTGGATATTATCAATATTTGCCCCACCATTAGCATCAATAACTTCAGTAAAGGTACTAAATCCAGTAACTTGAAGATCTCTGGTTGTGGTAAGACCAGTAACACCTAATGTTGCTATGGTTGCTATACCAGTGACTATAAGATCTTTAGTTGTAGTAAGTCCAGTAAAATTGCCGTTCCTAGCAAAAAGTTCATCATAAAAAATATCATCTTTAATGTATAAATCTCCACCAACATATAAATCTCCACCCGTTGTTGTAATTCCACCACTAGATGCTAATGTTGTGACTCCAGCAATACTTAATTGTCCGCCAACATTTAAATTCTTTTCAATACCAACGCCACCTTCTGTAACAATAGATCCCGTATTTTTATTATTAGATTCTGCCGTATCGTTTACATAAACAGCATCGTTTATTTGAGTTGTTCCTCCTTCGGAATTTAAAACCAAATTTCCACTAATAGTGCTAACAGTATTTTCATCAAGTTTAATGTTATCGAATGTACCGACACCAGTAACATTTAAATTATTAATGGATGCGATTCCAGTTACAATTAAATCTTTGGCACTTGCAATTCCAGTAACATTTAAATATGGACTAGTAGCAAATCCAATAACATTTAAATAATTGGTTGTAGTAAGACCAGTAACACCCAGTGTTTTTATGGTTGCAATTCCAGTTACATTTAAATTCGTTAAATTTGTTCTCTCAATATTGATTTCAGTAACAGTTAAGATTCCAACAAACCCAGTTGTTGCCGTGACAAATCCAACTGAAGTAATTCCAGTGATACTTGTGCGGCCACCATTGCTACCAATAGTTAAATCACCTGCAGAAGTATCGATTGTATTGTTATTGGTAATACCAATCTGAATATTATCAATATTTGCCCCACCATTAGCAGTAATAGTACCTGTAAAAGTGCTGGTATCATGTACTGTAAGATTTTTAGTTGTGGTAAAACCAGTAACACCCAATGTTGTTATAGTAGATACACCAACTTTTAGGTAATCAATCTCCGTTTGACCAGTAAATCTAGAATATCCCTTTACGTCAAACAAATATGCTGGTAATGTACTTCCAATACCAACTCTAGAATTTATATAATCAAATACAAAATTAGACGCACCATCAACTAATCCAGCATTATTGTGATATTGAATATTAGTTATTGTTCCACCAGCACCTGCTCTAACTGTACTTTGATTTACCCAAGTTAATCCACCAAAATTATTTTTTACTAATATTTCGGTATTGTTTCCTGGTTGATTGTTATAATCATAAATGGTTCCAGTTAATCTCAAATCTCCATTAATATGAAGTTCTTGTGTTGGAAGTATCGTTCCTATTCCAACATAGTTTGTGGAATTATCATAAAAAAGACTTGATGCTCCCTTAAATTCATTATTATTATTGAATATAACCTGTCCCTGAGAACCTGGGGAAAATACTGTAATCGTAACTCCTGTTCCTGGAGACCCATCTAAATTCAAGTATCCTTGTGCGCTAATAGCTGCACCAACAAAGTTAAGTTGTGTAATACTACTTACACCACCAGGTGGTGTAACAAATCCCTCATTGTATACTGAAATAGTTCCTGGTATTAATCCACCGCCAATAGGAATCCAATATCTTTCACCTGGATAATTTAAAATACTTACAAGTTGATATTGTTGTCCAACGGGAATTGCTACTCCAGGAACAGCAGGATCACCAATATTTGGTTCTGCTTGATTTAGTGCAAGAAATTGATATCTATCAGCAGTTAATTGTGATTGGGGAACTCTTTGAACTCTACCACTTAAATACTTTGTCATATATTATACCGACACATTATTCTCAAGAATACTACAAACAAATTCCATTTGAAGTGGTGCAACTAATCCCCCACTTCCGGGAACATAAGTATGTCCAATCCCCAGAACAATACCAGAATTAGTTACAAAGGTTTTTGATACACCAACATCTCCAACAATAGAACTTACAGTAAATGATTGTTGTGGTGATGGAAAAATAGTAGTTGTGATTCCACTATTTGGAGCACAGGTGAATGCTAGACCACTCATTGTAACTTCATCGCCAACATTAAAATTGTGAGCAGTGAGAGTTGTAACTGTTGTTACACCAGTAGTATTTGTATATTTGCAATCAGTAACAGAAACAATGCCGGATTGAGTTCCACTAATCACGATAGAATCTGATATAAGTGCAGTTCTTTCTAATACTAATCTTCCATCAATGATTATTAATGAATCATTTGGAAATATAGGAGCACTTTTAATAATTCTATTGTTTCTAGTATTTCCAGCAGTTCTTGATGCAGTACTCTTTCTCCGATGAGTAAATGTAACTGTTGGATAAGTTGTTATGCCAGCAACATTTGATACTTGAGCATAAAGAACAATTGCAGATACTCCAACAGGAGTTTTATATACAGTCTGCTCACCTGGTGCAACAGGAACTGCAATTGTTAGAAATTTATTAAGAGGTGCGACTGCCATATCATCTCAATGCAAGAATTAAAGGTGTAACTTCTGCCTGTATTGCTCTACTAAAATCTCTTCCTGAAATTGTAGATGTTGTTTGATTAACTTGAATACCTTCACCAATATCAAAGTTTCCTTTTTGATCGGTACTGGTAAATGGAATTTGTGCTCCATCTAGTTTAACAATTTCATTCGCCTTTATAGGAACTCCACCAGATTGAGGTGTTGCTATATTTATACTTGTACCTGCACCAATATATTCAAAAGAATGAGTACTAGTGAGAATACGACTAATTCTTCTCAGTTCAATTGCATCATCTGCAAATAACTCATAAGGAATAAACTCATTGAAAGTTATTGTTGTAATTCCTGTTGGTGATGCTGAATTATTAGTCGATTCTAAAACTGTAAAATATATAGATTCCATATTTGCAAGATATTTATTTTTATCTTGAACTGTTCCGTCAATCACAACTCTAATATCTTGTGAGGGAAGATAATTTCTTCCACTATTAATTACATCTATCGAAACAATTTTTCCAGTAGTATTATCTATATTTGCACTTGCTTCTGCAATAATTCCTTGAGGACCTTTTGGTGGATATGTTCCATCAACATCTTGAATAATGATAGATGGTGGAGATGAAGAACTATATGTAGTAGCACTACTATTATCTATTACACTGATAGATGCCAATCTTCGTAATGGGGCAGTAATAATTCCAGTCAATCCATTCACATCTGTATAATTAGAAAGATTAATCTTGAACCAAAGCGCCTGACCATCATAAGGTCTTCTTGGAGTATTAGTACCAACATAAAATACTGAAGTAAGACCAACTTTGTCATTAAGTCTACCATCAGCATTTTGTGGAGAAGTATTTTCTTTAACCTTACCAGTAAATTCTGTTGCACCCAATCCAACTGCATACAATCCATAGTTACCAAAAGATGAGTTGGAGTTTGTAAGATCACACTGTCCGCCAGTATCAACATAGATTGCCTTATCACAGTTAATTGTGAAGATAGAAACCAACTGGGCATATCCATTATTTGTAATAGAAACTCCAATACCTGCCTCATTATATTGTGTAAATGAGTCACAAACCATACACTTAAGGTCTGCACCAATTTCTGTTGCAGTTGCATGATCGCCATTAATCTTCATGCCTATACTTAATGGCATAAAGTTTGTACAGTTACGAATATATGGAGACCTCCATCTTCCACTTGAACCTTCTGTTGCAGGTCCGGGTGCAGTATATCCACTTACTGGTGCATAAGATTTTCCTGCTACAATATCTGTAGTTGTTGGTGGAAATGCAAGTGCTCCTCCACCTGGATTTGATTGTCCTGTCTCACAGTTAAAGTTAAGATTCTCAATCAGACATCCTCTTCTTACATGAAAAATATCTTTACCTAAGTTATTAGGAACAATGGTTACAAGTCTTAAATCTTGCCCACTTACAGATACATCAGTGCGAAGACCGATTGGATTATTCTCATAATAGACACCAGAACGAACAAAAATTGTATCTCCTGCTTCTGCAATTGCTGCTGCTGCACCAATAGTTCTTTTTGCATCACCCTCCAAATATCCACTATTTGAATCATTACCATCTATCGTAACCCAAATAGCATTTTGGGTTTGAACTCCTGGAGGTCTCCAAGAAACTCCAGTACCTACAGATGATAATCGATAATCAAACTTTCCAAGTGCAGTGCTATTATTAGTATCAATTATTGCCTTTCTAAATTTAACATTTTTTGCTAAATCAATATCAAATTGTGGATTATTGGTTCCGATACCAACAGATCCAATTCCTGTTGTAGTAATAACTGTTCCAGCAACTCCAACTTGAAGAGTTGAATTTAAATTAGTTGCACCATCTACATTTAAAGTTGTATCTAAATCAGTTGCACCTTTTACATTTAAAGTGGTTTGTAATGTAGCAGCACCATCAACATTTAGAGTTGTATCTAAATCAGTTGCACCTTTTACATTTAAAGTGGTTTGAAGTACTGTGGCACCATCTACATTTAAAGTTGTATCTAAATCAGTTGCACCTTTTACATTTAAAGTGGTTTGTAATGTAGCAGCACCATCTACATTTAAAGTTGAATCTAAATCAGTTGCACCTTTTACATTTAAAGTGGTTTGTAATGTAGCAGCACCATCTACATTTAAAGTTGAATCAAAATCAACTGCGCCAGTAGTATGAAGAGTTCCACCAATATCTAAAGTTGATGTTGGATTGTTATTTTGAATTCCAACATTGGTCATTCTATAAATATTGCCGCCTCCAGTATGTCCCCAAAAATCCTGAGATTGTATATCTGCTATAAAGTTTGGATTGGATGGATTTGGAATTGGAATAATTGTATCTGCTCCAACACCAAGACTATTAAGTTGTTTAAAGTTTAAAACTGTAAATGATTTTGCTAAACCTGTTGTGGGAATATAAATTCCTTCATCCTGAACAAATATTCCCACACTATAATTGGGAGAGGTATTTATCCATCGGACACCGCCAGCATCCATATTTAAATAATAACCATTTACTCCTGGAGAATTTACAGAATCATAGATAAAATCATCAATTTTTACACTACCACCAACATCTAATTTTTGTTGTGGTATCGTAGTTGTACCAATACCAATATTTCCAGTAAACAATGCACTTCCAACTACATCAAGAGATTGTATTGGTGCAGTACTACCTATTCCAACCTTACCAGTCAAAAATGGAAGTCCATCAGGATCTGCAATTGCTCTTATTACTGTACCGCCAATACCAACATCAAGTCTTTTTCTTACTGTTAGTATTCCAACTGATGCATTACCTTCAATATATACATCTCCCCTAAAATATCCATTATTAGCATTGATATCATTGAATACAATTGGATCTTCAAAAGTAAAATCATAATAAAGTTTTCCATAAATGTAAACATCATTAAAGAACTTAGTGTCTTCATTGAAATATGCTTCCTGACCTGTAACTAAAATATCTGTCATTTTACAATCCTATAATTGAAGTTAAACCACCACTAAAGGCTTTTTTAACAACATCAGCACCAACAAAAGAACCTGCAAAGATTTGTTCACCAAAACTAGAACCTTCAGGCACCAAATTTCCATCTAGTGCATCACAATCCGCTTTATTTGCCTTAATAAGAACTCTACCAGAACCAGAATCTAATGTAATATTTCTTCCTGCCTTGATATCAACATCCTCATCTGCATCAATCATAATGTTTTGAGCACGAATTCGAACTCTTCCGTTCTTTTCTGCAGTAATACAAATATCACCATTTCTACCAGTAATTATGATATCCACACCATTTGATTCACTTTTTTGTCCAGCAATAATTTCTATTGAACGATCATTATAAATGTGATAAGTTCCTCCTTCCGTTAATCCAGCAAGACAGACATCATTATTATCAGTTACCGCATAAAGATTATAAACATCAGTACCATTTAATCCCATTGTAGGATTGTTCATGTCCAATCTAAATTTTGGACCAAAACTAACTATACTTCTTCCTTGCCAGTTTTGTTTATCAAAAGGTCTTTCTGCCATTTTATGTTACGCAATCAATTACTTGTTTTACTTCACCTTGGAATTCTGCAGGTACTATATCTAGTAAGGGTCTCAATAAAGCACCAGATCCAGTATCAGATTTAATGACAATTACGGGAAGATCATTAACTATAGTACTATTAATATTAGCACTATTCCCACTGATATTTATTGGTTCAATTTTATTGATATATCCCTCAAAAACTTCAATTGAATACTCATTACCAAATTGATCAGTTGCAGTATCAGTTTGATTGTAATTTTGACCAGGATTCTGAATTAGAACACTATTAACGATATAATTCCTAGCAACAAATGATCCTGCTTGAACACCACTTAGATTATTAGTTACTGTGGTATTTTCATATACATCCCCAGTTGGATAATTTTCACCTTCAGAAACAATATAAATTGAATCAACTTCGCCAGCATCATTAATTGTTGCTCTTGCTACGGCACCATAACCTTGATTGCAATTATCAACTATTTCTACAAACGGTGGGAAATCATATCCAGAACCACCATTAGTTAGTTTTGCACCAATGACACTTCCAGTTGATCCAATAATTGCTCCCATTAATGGAATTGCAGTTGCACCAGATCCTCCACCACCAAAAATGGTAACCGTAGGAGATCCACATGAGGTAGGTGTCCCAGTATAACATCCCCCAGATATATTGGGAATATTATTTACAGCACTAAACGCACCAGCAACCCCACCAATAACATTTTGTACCCCACCTATAATATCGGCGCCAGTTGATATTGCGCCAGCAAGATTTGCATTTTCCAAAATTTTTCCAAAATCAGGTGCTGGTACATTTGAAGGTCCTTGTCCAATTATCCATTGATCAACAATACCATTTGCCTTACCAGTACTTTGATTACAATCAAACATCCCAACAAGACCCTTAATCGCATCAATACCTCCTCTCAAAAATCCATCAACACTAAATGAAGAGAAGAATTTAAGAAGTGTTTGAACTCCACCAATGGCAGATTGCAACCCACTAGATATTTTTCCAATGATATCATTAATTAGTGATCCTGCAAATTGATTGGCAGCACAACTTACAAAATTTTGAACATTGTCTACTGCCGAATTAAGAATTTTCTTAATTACACTACCTAACCCACTCACAATTGCCCCAGAAACACAAGACATTGCTTTTTGTAATATATTAACTGGTTGAACCATCACGGTTTGTGCTGCCACTCCAGCAAGATGAGCAGCGCCAGGATTTAATGTTGCAGCCAAAACTTTGGCAAAAACGGATTTATAAAGTAAATCTAAACCTTTGCTTAATAACTTTGTCAGATGCTTAAATAAACCATTGGTCATATTACCAACTAATCCATTGGCAATTGCCTGAACTTTATCAACTACACGATTGATCTCATTTTTGATATTGGTAAAAATAGCAGGTGCTTTAACTTTATTCAGCAAATTATTAACTTCCGTAGAAATCTTATTGACCATAGTATTGTTGACAGTATTCGCAAGTTGAATCTTGTCACCGATTGCACTATAATATGAGATTTCATCATCTCCAATATTTTGTGCTTGTTCTGGAGATACATGTCTCGGAGATTTCTGGGACTGAGCATTTTGCTCACTTGACTGATCAGGTTTGAGTGTTCCGTTTGGTTTTTTAACTTTATTAGTATATCCAGTAAAAGGTTGAAATGGTCCCGGAGTATTAGAAGTAAGAACTTGTGAAGTTCTTCCAAAACATCCCATAATTACGGGAGTCTGTGCATTATCAGTATCTAAGAAAAATCCAAAAACAACATCACCAGGAGAAATCTTTACACTGGTCGCATTATTTCCGGCACCTGTTCCAGAAGTTGTTGGGAGTAAACATTGCGCCCAAGGTAAATCTTCATCTGGAAGTTCAGTAAGATCATAGGGATGATATCCCATGATGCGAACTTTAAATCTATTTCCCCACCCCCCACCATTAATTTGTCCACCATGAGCACTCTCTGGTGGAATTTGTCCAATCCACCAACGAAATCCGTCTCTTCCTAGAAAATTAGTTTTTAATGAGGATTCTTGCATTATTTGTCGTTTGTACCATGTGCTCCGAAAGTATCTCTAATCAATTTCATCGAAGTATACGATGCATTACTATCAAAATGATGACACAGTTCTTTTATCATATATAGACCACTTTGCTCCTTATCATACTCTTCTTTATCTCCTCTTGAGATTTTGGGAAAGTTGCACTGAATAATATCTCCTGCTTTTAGATTTGTATTTGATCCCACAACAATGCTCATAGTTTGTGTGAACAACATATTGTATCTCATAATTGCCTGAGACTGATACTTAAATGGATCAGAATTTACATCAGTTGAAACATCTTTTTCCATCGTACCAATATCGAGTACCTGAGTTAAATATCTGGTTGGAATGTGTCCAAGATCAATATTAGAATCATTGGAAATTTTGGGAAGTTCAAGTTGTTGTCCAAGATTCTTTACACCACTCACATAATCATCAGTCGTGAATGTTCCTTTTTGAGGATCGGTGAATTCAAATGTTAGTGGATTATAAAAAATACGATAACTCGCATAAGAACCAAGTCTTAATTTTTCAATTAAATTTTGATTCTTCTCTGTCTTATAATTTAAAATTGCAAAATCATTGTCTCTGGTCTTTCCAGATTCATTAACCTGCGTATAAGTATATGTTGGAATTTGATCTGGTTTTTGTGAGATTAGACTATCAATCGATCTAAATTGAAATCCTTCTCTGGTTTGGTAGAATACAAATCCTGCCGTTGCATCTCCAGAAATTTCTGCGGGAACTCCTTTTGATGCTAACCATACTAAGATTGTGAATGGTTTTCTTAGATTACCGATGAATCCATATTTGTTTTGTGTCTTATCGATTGTTCCAATTTTTTCAGTCTTGAGATAGTTTTTAAGAATATCTGTTACTGATGCATCAATTGTTGAACTTGTAGCATATTTTTTTCCGACTCTCGAAGTTTCATTCGTGATTGCTTCTCTTGAAGTTAAGTGTAATAAAAATGTTTCTCTTTGAGTCTCTGATACAATATCAGTAATACTTGAGACATATAAGTAATCCTTTTCATTTGTGGCAAAATCTAATCCAGGATTGTCAGTAGAGTTGCCCTTAATCTTTAATGCAACTCTTTCACCTCCACGAAGAGGAAGTCCATTATAAATTGATTGCTTTTCTCCATCAGGATTTCCTTCTTTATCGGGTGCTTGAATTGAATCTCCAGTATTAATTACTCGAATCTTGGCAGTAATGGTTGGTGAAAAAATATCTTCATAATAGTCAATTGATACTGTACCTTGTCTAATATCAATCGTTCTCTTTTGATCATTTGATTCTAGTGTCAATTCCTCATAAATTGACTTATTAATTGCTGCCATTAGGTATACGCCAACTCTAGAAGTATTTGATTCTTAATAAGACTATTTAACGAATCTTCAAAAGGAATCATTTGCAATTGTGATTCATTAGATGAGGGAACTTGTTGTGGTGTTGGTGGTGATGAGGGATTATCTGCAATCAAAACTGTAGGACCTTTTTTATCTTGCGCTACTGAAGGAACATTTTGTCCTGGTGGTTTTGGTGGTGTTACTTGTGCCGATGCTGTTCTAGATTGTTGATTAGGATCTAATGGATTAGATGTTGGAACTCCCCCACCTCCCAGAGAAACATAATTTTTATAAACTCCTGCCGGATCTGATGGGCCTGCTCTAGTAGATGAATAATATTCAAAATGCAAATGTGGTCCAGTAGCATTTCCAATTCCTGAAGCGCCCATAGCAGCAAGATTTGCAATTGTCTGCCCGGCATTAACTTTTTGACCTGCTCTAACTTGGAAACTGTTAACATGAAGATATCTACTTTGAGTTCCATCATCATGAGTAATTAAAACTTGACCCATATTACCTCCACCTATATTTGCATATACAATCGTTCCTCCTTTTTTAATGACTACTGGAGTTCCTTCAACTTTTCCAGTTTTAGTAACAAGATCAATTCCTTGATGCTGTCCTCCCCACCTCCAACCAAACCCGGAAGTTATAACCATAGGTTTTGATTTTACCTGTGCTGTAGGAATGGGAGAAGATGGTTGAGTTGATTTTGGTGGTGCTGGTTGTGGTGATTGTATTATTGATACTGGCGTTTTTCTTGCCTTTTCAACAATGTTTAATTCTTTTGAACTGAATCTTGATCTACTTTCAGCATCAAATGCCCAAGGTTGAATACCACTTTCCTTTATTAATTGTAGACCTGCTTTATCCTGAGTTTTTTCGTCAAATTTATCCGAAGGTTTAATTGCTCCAGACTTAACTATTCCCTTTAAGGTATCTGGAATAATTTGATATCTTCCGGCCGCAAATATTCCAACTTTATTTGGACCACTATACCTATTATTTTCTGCCTGCCTCCGCATAATTTCGCTAACAGTCATGTCAGTTAATTTTTTTCCAAGCAATCGTGGACTTTGAGAATCTCCAGAACCATAAATTCCACGACTACCTTCTCCACCTTGATTCATTGCATTATAACCACCAGAACTTTCGGATTCATATTTTGCAATAATGTCCAAGGCTTGTTTATGAACTCCTCCCACTTCACGGGAAGAACTTGGAGATTGCTGTCCGTCATCAGTAGTAGGACCAGGTTGAGTATAATCAGTATTCAGTTCTGGAACTGGTTCTTCTCCAGGACCTTCTCCAAGAGGTTTATTGAGGATATTAAATCCTTGTAGGAATTGATCATGCATTGTTTCGAGATTAACATTCAAATCGTCCATCGCACTCTGGACTATTTTTGAATCATCAGTAAAATCAAAGTGAGAAATATCATAATATACTCCAGAAAGAAGATCTCCAAAATTTACCAAAGTTTCCTGCATATTCTTCATAAAGTCAGTCAATACACCAAAAAGAGAGTTAATTCTAATAATCAAATCTTCAATTCCCGTCATAATTGTTGGCAAATTATAAAGTAACCAACCAAGCAAAAGACTGGAGGAAAAATCCAATATTCTCTCAAGAAATCCCTTTGTACTATCACCAATAATTGATGTGGTCCTTTTCATTGCACCGCCAATACTAGACGCTTCAATTATATTTTCTTGATCCCTTCTTCGAATTGCTTCCTCTCTCATATTTGAAAGAACTTTATCTCTGGCAAAAGATTCTCTTTTTATTCGAGTTTTATTGAGAGTAACAGTTTTTATGGTATCAGAAGACTTCTTTAAATTTTCCAGTCCAGAATTGAGGGATTTCATCCCTTTGGACACATTAGTAATATTAATTATTGGTGCAAATGTTGTTGCCATATTACAGTACTACATTATAATGAATTTGTGAGTATAATGTATAGAAATTATCAGGATTAGATGAAGGAATATTGGGAACATCGCTGGCCGCCCCAATAGTTAATGGTTGCCGTTGTTGTGGAGCAGAAGATCCGGAAGGAGCATAAACTACATTTGGTTTTGGTTCAGGTTCTGGTCCAATATTAAATGGAACAGTTTGCATTTTTGTTGTTTGTGCTGGAGTTATTTCTGGTGTGGAAGGTTTGGATGAAGTTTCTGCTGGAGTAGTTGATGATGTAGTAGAAGGTTTTGAAGAAGTTTCTGCCGATTTTGGATTCTCTTTGGATGGAACTGGTGATATTTGATTTGTGGGATCAGGCAATTTCATTTCTTTCCAATCATATCCTTTTGATGTTGCCCAATCTTTTGCTTGTTGTTTTTCTTCAGAACTCATTTTATTCCAAGCACCTTCTATTCTTCCTCTTGCCAAAGGATTATCCTTATATTGCCATGCCTGTTCAAACTGCTTTACCTTTGCAGGATCTGGTGCTTTTGGAGTTTCTGGAGCATTAATCTGCAAATTGCTTGCAGGGGGAGTCATAGGAGTTGTTGGGGCAGGTTTAGCATCTGCTAATTTTGGTGGTTCAGATTTTTTGAGTGCTGATGATTCAACTTTATTCACATTTTTACTCTTTGCTTCTTCTAATTCTTTTTGTTTTTGCTTTAATAATTTTGGATCTGCACCAGTGAAATTTTTTCCCAATGCTTCTGCAATTTCATCAAAAGCAAATACTGCTCCTGCAGTTACTCTGGCAAGTTTAAATATTCCACCACCAGGAACAAAAGTCAAAGCTGCTAATGCTGTATCAACATTTTCACCATTAAGGAAATTCATCGCCAAACTTGCACCAGTAATAATTTTACCAATTCCAGATAAAACTCCACTACCTCCTACTTTTGGCCCTTTATTTCCTGGACTAGGAGGTGGTGGAGTTCTTCCAGATAAAGCACCTCCCAATGCAGTCGCAACTGTTTGAAATGGTTTAATAATTAATCCACCAATTATAAATTTTCCAATTTTTCCAACAAGTCCAGTAATAGTTCCAATAACTTTACCTATACCAACATTGATAATGGTAAATATTCCCCCAGCAACTAAGAGTGTTTTAATTACGGAATCTTTAATTTCATTCAGTTTCTTTTTATCACCAACCTGAAGTGCCTTTAAAGACTCAATTCCTTCAACAGTTAACCATCCACCAAGAAGTTTCCATAAGAAACTCATTAAGTTATTGAAACCAAACGATACCTTATTGCCAATACGCTTTACTGGTTCTGATAAGGCACTTTGAATTTTAGTTTCTAATAGATTTTCTTGGCCGCCCCGTGCTCCCGCTTCTGCTAATCTTTTTTGCTTTTCCTGTTCATAAAGATCTTTCTGTCGATCCAATACACTTTCATTCTTTGTTATTTTTGCAACCGATTCTAATGTATCGCTAATTTCATTCAATTGAAGTCTGACACCATTTACTTGTGCCTGAAAACTTCCAATTTGTGTTAGATTGCCAAGAATTTGTGCATTAGTTTGGGATAATTCATTGACCTGTTTCTGTAGTGATGCTACTGCAGAAGTATTTGCATTTATTGAAGATTGAGTTTGTGCATCAACTTTATTGCCACCACCAAAAATATTCCCCGATACGGTAGTTTGATTAATACCTTGAATAGAATTGGAAAGTGGTGACGGTATAACTGCCATTAGGATTGTTGATTTTTAAGATTTTCTTCTTCAATATATTGTTGTAATAGTGTAATATAAACTTCCCTCTCCCACGGCATCATATTTTCTAACTCGGTCAAACTATATTTATGGTGCTGAATCAAAGAAAATGTTGTTCTATAATATGATGCCAAATCCGTGTGGGAGAGTGCTACACGAAAAAAGATGGAAGTCCTTCCAATACCACTTCACTCTCAATGCCAGTATTTGGATTTTTAATTTTAATATTATGAGAAAGTTTGGGCATCGTTTCAAAGAACTTTTCAATTTCTTTGAACTGTTTAGAATTTAACTGCTCCACAAATTCAGAAAGTTCTTTCTTGGAGCAATCACTTCCGACCCAAGATTCCTCTTCAGAATAAACTTGATCAATACATGTACAAATCAAATCAAATGATTCATTAATACCAATTCCCTCGTCACTATTAAAGTTATTTTTAATGAATTCTGACATAGAAGGATATTTCATTCTCATGGTCAAAATATCATCCAACTTAATATCTCTTGAATGTCCTTCTTGATCTTGTACCAGAATCTCATCTAGATTGATACTAACAGGAACTTTTGTTGTACCATCATCTGGACAAGTAATTAATACATCAACAGTCTCACCAACCGACTTACCACGAATATTCAAGAACAAATACTCAATGTCAAATGTGGCAAGATCATCAATCTTAATTCCTTTACTTAAAATGCAGTTAGAAATTACTGTCTTAACTGCATTTGCAATTTGCTTACTATCCTCACTCTCCATTGCAATGATGAGAATCTTTTCTTCTTTAACTAAAAATGGTCTATATCTAATCTTTTTCTTTAATGAGGGAATTTCCAACTCATAAATTGGAGTCGCAATCTTTGGTAAAGGCATAATATCCTATAGAATTCAGATGCTTTTATTTAGGATTCATTAGATTCATTACCTGAAGAAATTATTCCAAAATTTCCACTTGTTCCGGTGATTCCACTCTCCTGTGCAGAAGATCCTCCACCACCATCACCAAAAGAAAACCATCCACTGTTTCTAGCACTTTGGTCAGCAATTCCTCTTGGTCTTGGATCATCCAATCTTCCAGTACCTTCATTTCGATTTCTCCATAACATTTCATCTCTTCCGGTTGCAAGTCTATCTTGAGAATTTCCACTGGTATTTGCTTGAGTTGTATTTTGTGGTTGTTTATTATTATCCTTAGCAGAATTTATATCCACACTTCTTATAGAACCACAAACATACCTTTCATAACTAAATGATGCGGTTACGGTTAATACTTGAGAATCTGAATATGCGATTGATGGAGAATATATTGCGGTCGGAAATAATCCAAAGAAATTATATTCAATTTCATTTCTATAGTCCCGATCAAACTTTAAAATTTTAGTAGTATTTGTCTTATAATCTATCGGATATTTCATTCGGAAAAAATATCCCTCTCTACCAGCATTTACTCCAGATCCGCTGGCAATAAATTCTATCCAGTGCTCCAAAAATTTTAACATTCTATATTCCTTATCAACATAAAATGTTAAATCAATTGCCGTAAAAATTCTAGTATGCGCCATCTTTTCGGCGACTCCCGTAACATCACCAACAATATCCGCAGTTCCAAGAGAACTGCCTGGCAATGATGCGGAAGAACACAATAATCCAGCACTTTCTGCAACGAATCTTGAACTAACACCTCTCAAAGTCAAATAACTTTGAAGAGGTCTTGATAATCCACCAAAGTAAACTTGATAGTGACTGGTTTGTGCAAGATTTCCAAAGAGTGGTTTAATCTGAGATATCTTGCGAGGACGTGCTATGGACACTCTAAATACTCTTAAGGTCTTATGTACTGTATTTAGATGTCGTATAAAGGAAAATATCAACCAGATAATCCTAAAAAATACAAAGGTGATCCAACTAATATTATATACAGATCCTTATGGGAACGCAAATTCATGAAATATTGCGATCTTAATGAAAATATTCTTGAATGGGGAAGTGAAATTTTTGCATTGCCTTACCGATCACCCATTGACAACAGAATACACAAATACTTTCCAGATTTTTATATCAAAGTAAAGGAAAGTAGTGGTCAAATTAAAAAATGCATTATCGAAATTAAACCTAAGAAACAAACAGTAGAACCAATACCACAAAAAAGAAAGACGAAAGGATATATCTATGAAGTGGTTGAGTATGCAAAGAATCAGGCAAAATGGAAAGCCGCAGAAGAGTTCTGTAAAGATAGACAATGGGAGTTCAGGGTGTTTACCGAAGAGCACTTAGGTATTAAGTAATGGCAAGAAAAGTAAGTAAAATTCCAAAAGGAAAAATTAAACCTCTTCTCACAAGTCAGAGAGAAAAACTTTCTGAGCAACAACAAAAACCCATACAAGAAGAGCAGACTTCAGAAACTTTAGAGCAATTAGAAGTACCTACTAAAAAATTAAATAGAATTCAAATGCTGGAAGAGGCAATTTTACAAGGAATTGATAGTGAAGATGAAATTATGTCAATTATTCAAAAAATATTTGACGACACCGAAAAATATCCAAGACCAGGAAATATATACACTTTTGTTTATACTGCAAAAACACCAGGAATTTTATACGATCAACATCCATTATTGATGGTTGAATCAATCGATTTATCAGGATTTAGGGGATATAATGTACATTGGTCAGATCATAGAAATTATGTTTGGGAAGGAGTTGGAAGTTCATTCCATAGAGTTCAAAGAGGTGAAGAATTTGATTATCTCCATGATGTACCATATATGAAAAAGATGTCAACATAGTCTAAATAGTTAGAAAATTCAAATGGCAGAATGTTTCAGATATCCAGCAAAAAGAATAACTGAGTCTGATGATTTTCTGCAGATTCTTATCGTCAATTATGTACCTCCAAGTGTAAGTACCAATCTATCAAATCTTGTTCAGAGAACTTCCACTCAGGCACTGGCGGATAGTGGAAATTTAACGAATTCCTTATATCAAATTCTTCTTCCCATGCCACAAGGAATTAGTGATACTAATATGGTTGATTGGGGTGATGATAGTTTAAATCCCATTTCTGCAGCACTAGTTGGTGGAGCAAAAGAGATTATAGAAGGAGATCCTAAAAATGCAATAACAAATTTTACATCAGCAATAAAAAATGTTGCTACCAGTGGAAATGGGCAAAATTTAGTTACTAATTATTTTGCAGCACAGGCAGTCAATAGTCTAGGAGCAAATGTGAGTGTAGAAAGTCTTCTTTCCAGATCAGACGGTAAAATTCTGAATCCAAATATGGAACTACTCTTTAAGGGAGTACAATTAAGATCATTTAATTTTACATTTAATATGTCACCAAGAGATGATGTGGAATCAAAATCCGTTAAAAGTATTATAAGAGCATTTAAAAAATCAATGGCTGCAAAAACATCAACTGGTGCTGGTGCTGGATTGTTTATTGATTCTCCAAACATATTTCAACTTGAATATAGAAGTGGTAATGGAAAACATCCATTCTTAAATTCATTCAAACCATGTGCATTGACAAATATGGCAGTTGATTATACTGCATCTGGTGCTTATGCAACTTATGAAGATGCAACACCTGTTCATATGAAACTTACACTATCATTTCAAGAATTAAATCCAGTTTACTTTAGTGATTATGATGATTCGAATGATATTGGAGTAGGATACTAATGGGATACTTTAGAGAACTACCAGACTTAGAATATCAATCACCTTTTGTAGGCAGAAATTCTTCTGATGCATATGTTCGTGCCAAGAATTTATTTCGTAGAATCAAACTTCGTGACGATTTACAAAATGTTTTTACACTCTTTAATAAGTATCAAATTCAGGATGGAGCAAGACCCGATACTGTTGCAGAAGAACTTTATGGTAAAGCAGATTTAGATTGGGTGGTTCTATTAACTGCTGGTATTGTAAATGTAAGAGATGAATGGCCTTTATCTGATAGAGATATTTACAATTATGCAGAAGAAATTTACGGTACTCAATTAAATGCAGTACATCATTATGAGACTAGAGAAGTTAAAGATTCAAAAGGTCGTTTAATTTTACCAGCAGGTAATGTTGTTGACTATAATTTTTCAATTAGAGATCCAGATGATTATAGAGCAACATTAAATCCTGTTGTTGGCATCAGTAATTATGAATACGAAGTTCTTAAAAATAATAAGAAAAGATCAATTTATATTTTAAAGAAAGGTTATCTTCAACAATATCTAAACGATATGAGAAGAATTATGTATTATGATAAATCTTCTCAATATGTTGATAAAACTTTAATTCGTACTGAGAACACTAGAGTCACAATGCCATAAAAAAGGGGGGAGGTTTCCCTCCCCATTCTTATCACTCGGCAAGTTTTGCAAAATAACTCAGAGTATCATCATCCTCATCCTCATCGACTGAGGAAGAACGAGTAGGAGCAAGATTCTTCAGTTCTGTACGAAGATCTTCATCGAGTTCACGAACCGAACCACGAGAAGTTGATTCCTCATCGGCAACTTCGGGATCTTGACGACGAGCACCCTTGTTACCAAGCACATAATCAAGACGCTTCTTCAGTTCATCATAAGACTTGAACTGATCAGGAGCAACGAGTTCTGCAAGAGAATACTGCTTCTTCCACACTGCTTCCATCGCATCATCATCGTCGAGCATAGCACCTTGTGCGGCAAACTCACTGGAATCATAGTTGCGATAACCGGCAACGTTCTTTGCCTTCAGTTTGAAGTTAGCACCCTGCCAGAAGTCAAACGGATCGATAGGAGTCTCATCCTCAAACTCAGGTTGCATTGCGGCAGTGATCTTATCAAAGATTTTCTTACCGAACTTATAAAGAAAGACTTTACCTTCATTATCAGGATTGGCAGGATCTTTGACCACATAGATGTTACTTACATAAGTCAGTTTACGCTTCTGCTTACGGGCAATTTCCTTACCAGCATCTGTACCATTGTTCCACAGTTCAGAATTCATTTCCGAAACTGGATCTTTCTGGTTCAGAGTGGTGAGAGAGTTTTCAATGTACCAACCACCAGAACCTTGGAAGGCATGAGAATACAACTTAACAAACGGCAGATCTTCGCCGTTAGGAGCAGGAAGGAAACGAATGACGGCATAACCGTTGCCGCTCTTATCGCATTCGAGTTTCCATACACGATCATCACCAGATGATGTGGTATTATTCATTTTTTCGACTTCCTTGACCAGTTTCGCGGTCAGGGAACCAAGTTTGGATTGTTTCTTAAGATCAGAAAAAGACATTTGAATTCGTTGTGTAAATTGGGTGTTTTGGATTTACTTGGATATTATAACAAAAATGATTTCACTTGTCAATAAATTGTTTGAGAGATTCAATTGTTTTAGTCATACTATTGAACAGTACGTTCATATCTGTGTCTGGTGGGAATCCCATCAGAGCCACAGATTTGCGCAGATTCTCTTTCATCTCAACTGCTTGTGAGTCTTCAGAAAGAGAAAGTCTTGTGTACATGATGCGTTGCTTTTCTAACAACAAAGACAGTTTGTCAATGTGTTCTAGTTTATCTTCACGGGTCATAGAACCAAAAGACAGGATACTCCCGTAAATGAACTTTTGAAGTTCATTAATTTCTTCAAGTTCATCCTGAATCAACTCAGAGTCAAAGAATTTACTCATTTACTATTTCCCGTAGAAGTTTTTTGTACTGAAACTTATCAATATTTAGAAATGGTTTGTACTTCTTAATTTTTAAACTTACTGTTTCCCATACAGGATCCAGAAGTTTTTTATCAAACACATCACCAAACATGAATATTATATCATAAATCACCAAAGTTTCAATACCAATCTTCCCACTCAGGAATTTTTTTAGAATTGGTGGATGACCTCTCGAACAGTTGAAAGCATCTTCTAATTTTATTTCCGAGAACAATTCTTCCGATTGTTCTTTGAACAAGTAAGTCAAACTCTGCTGTCGTTTCATCCACTCGACGTATGTTTTTTCTCCGGAATTTATGATTTCTCCAATCCATATGTTTTGTGGGTTATCTGTGGCAACAAAATTTGATACAAGAAAATCAACAATTTCCTTATCAGAATATTTCCTTGAAGATTTCTCGAAAAAATATTTATCTTTGCGTTTGCTAAAAGAAGTCAGAGTTGCTCTGGACTTTCCACCATACTTAAAGAAATCATATTTTGGATTCGTGAAATGACTTTTGAGAGAAAGATAATGTTGATAGGTCTCAAAAGGACTCATAGGGGAAGTTTTGCTCTCGAAGTTTTCTTCATGAAATTTAAATTAATAGCATCATATTTCAACCGCTCTTTAAGGGGTTTAGATATAAGTTTAGTAATAGAATCAACTTCAATACCATTAATTTCACAATAATGACAAATGGCATCAATATAGTTCATATTTTCTTCTGCAACAATTTTTTCCACTTCTAGAGAAAACTTGGAGGGAGTCAGAAACTTATCCTCTATTGCTTGTTCTAATTCTTTATTTGGTTCCATAATGCTCAAGTTTATCTCCAACAAATTTTCTAATATATTGGACGAGCAATTTAAGGTACTTTGCTTTGTCGTATTCTTCATAAACTACACATTCTCCATTTTCACATGACATGATGATAACAAATTTTTTGACTGGTATCTCAGTCAGTTCATAAAGCATGGCCGCATAAGCACAGCACTGAACAAAATAATGATCAATCCACTCGCGTGGTTTTGGTTTTTTGGAAGTCTTGAAGTCAATGATCGCTAATTCGCCATTATATTCGGCAATACAATCAACTGTACCAGCAATACCTAATTGCTTACTATATAGGGAACCTTCAAGAGAATAGATATTATTTATATTCTTGAGAGTTGATTTTGCAATATTAAACAGAAACTCTGAGATTGGAAGAATGTCCGTAGGAAGATCTTCATTTTTCAGAAAATACTCAGTAAGAGTATGCATATCCGTACCACGACTTGTTGCAAGTTTTGTGATACGGTCTGCTTCCTGATCACCAACTTTCTTCCGCCACTTCACAAAGATTTCTTTATTGAAATGACTTGTAACAGAAGTGATGGAAAAAAGTTTTAGAATCTCATCTTCATCAGGAACTTTATAATATCGAATACCATCTATAGTCTCCCGTTCAAGTTTTGGGAGAGTCAAATCAACATGATTGAACATTAAAATCTCATTCTTCCTTTATTATAACACATTATTTTGTTTTTTTAAACTTCTTTCTAATGCCCTTTGTCTAATTTTTTCGATTGTTTCTGGTGAATGTTTTTTTCCATACATAGGATTATTTTCTCCATTTACATCGTAGTGATTTTCACTAATTCTTTTTTTAGTTTCATCACTAAGGGTTTTTCCAAGATGTTTTTCTCTAATTTTTTCTTTGGATTCTTCAGATAAAACTCTACCAGCACATCGTTTATTTCCTTTAGATGCCTCACTCATCTTTCTTTTGGTTTCATCACTATGCTTTTTACCATACATACCAACTTTTTTCTCTTTATGAAGTTGTTTAACTCTTTCAGAGCATTCTTGTCGATATTCTTCGGTCGCTTCCCAACCAAAAATTCCATCACCACCATCAGTTATATTATAACCATAAGGAACTTTACTATTATACTCCTTAATATAATACTGTTCCAATTCGTATGCTCTTCCAGCAGTATCAACTTCTTCAATCAATTCAATAGAAAACTTATCTTCACCATATTTTTTGATTGCTTCAGTTAAAAGAAATCCCCTTTTGGTATGTTGATAAAATCTTTCAGTAATGGAAAATTTGGTTATTCCGACATACTGTTTTTTATTTTCAAGATTGGTAATTAAGTAAATATTATAAGACATATTAGTTCGTGATACTTACAATTATTTATATAAATTGGAAATTGCACGAACTAATTATATCATACTTCAACTCCAGTTTCAGATTTAGCAATAAGATATTCTTTAACAAGACCTGATCTGCATATATCTTCAATACCAAATTCAATAATATCAACTGAAGGCATCGCTCTCAAAATTCTCATAAAATCAACAATTCCATTACGGTCATTAGTCTTCTGTAGGTCTGACTGAGTAGCATCTCCACAAAACATAATCTTAGAATTTTCGCCAACACGAGTAATGATTGAATCCAGTTCGTGCCCTGAAAGATTTTGGAATTCATCTACAATCACAATCGAATTGTCAAGTGTAGTTCCTCTTAAGAATGAGGTGCTCCAGAACTTAATAGTTTCCTGAGATTTAAGATTACCATAAAGCATCTCAAACTCGGCATCAGAAGGCATCTGGAACATATACTTCACCATATTCTTATAAGGAATCTGATAAATGTCAGATTTGTCATCATAAGAACCGGGAAGGAAACCAATTTCTCTGGTGGCAACTAAAGAACGGACCAGATATATTTTCTCATATGGAGTTCTTTCATCAAGAACTTCACGGAGAGCATTGTAAAGAGTGATGAAAGTCTTACCCGTTCCTGCACATCCATAGGCAACAAGGTGCTTACCTTCTGCATATGCATCAAAAAGTTTTCTTTGATTGTCTGTAAGTGGGTCAATATCTAATAGATATTCACTTCCTAGTGCCTTTTTTCTTTTTGGTTGGCGGCCAGCAAGATCTGGACCGGTTTGTTGCTCATTTGATCTTTTTCTTCTTGCCATTAGATTTTTTTGACTGTTGATTTAGGAGCTTTGCTAGCTTTATAAAGTACATCATTCCATCCTGGATTTTTTGCGATGAGTTTATCTTTCCACTCACCAACTTCCCCAGGACTTGCGGATCCTTGTGACCAATCCCTTTGCCATTCGGGATTGTCCCGATACCACTGTGTGATGTCATGAACGCTCATTTCAATCACTTTAGTCTCACCAGTTTCTTTATGAATAATCGGATAAATTGCCATCGTTTATAATAATGTGTATGGTTATTTATTTAAGAGTTATGATGTCCATCTAAACGCATTTTATATGCAAGAGTAACTCTAAAATCTTGAAAATCTTTTGAGAGTGATTGGGAAAAATGTGGGATCATTCCAGGAAAATAAACTCCTCTTGCTGGGCGGGGGTAAACCGTCATGGTTCCATCTACGGTTTCAAATACTGTACCACCAGACCATTCATCTTTCCATTCAGAATTGCAGTAAATTAATAATGTTCTTCCTTCTGATGTATCATAATCTTGATGGTAATAACCTTGTTGTCCAAAAGTTGCTCCATTAAAGTAACATCTATCTAAAATTACATCTTCGTTAAATAAATTTTTAATAGTTGTTTTTATTTTCCCAAATAGATAATCTCTAAAATAATCATCGTTAGTAACTTCCAAATTCCAAAATTTTTTAGATTCACTTTCTTTATCACTAAATCCTACCAATTTCCAACCAGGAAAATCATTATTGTTTGTATACTTGAAAATAATATTTAAGACATCAGAAAAGTCTTTTTCATCTAAGAAATTTTGTATAGCAATTGGTTTCATTTTTCAAGTCCACTTAATAGATTCTGATACTGTTGGAAATTGTTCGACAAATATTTTCTTAAACTCTTTTACAATCACTTTAGTCTCACCAGTTTCTTTATGAATAATCGGATAAATTGCCATTTGTCAAAATAATGTATATGATTATTTATTGCATCCATTCAAGAGCAGATGAAATAGTTGGAAATTGCTCTACAAATATATTCTTACAAAAATTTGCAATCTCCATGTGCTCGGATTGAGTTCCGTGCCCCGCTCTAAGGTCGATATAATGAATCCAGGAGCGAATACTCCCACTCATATAAAGACGTGTCATAGTCGCTTGTGGAAGCACGAAACGAGCACATTCTTTGGCAACACCCTGAGCAAGAAGAAGATTGTAAATATTCAAACTCTCTTCAAAATGCTTTTTGATCATCAAACTCATAGTTTCTTTTAGATCACTTCCAAGATCATCTGTACTATTTTGTCTATTTTTTGTATCTTGTCTCCGCAAATCAGGTATAGGAATTTCAAGTTGAAGTTCTGTACTATCGGCATACCTCTGACTGAATTGCTGAAAAGTAAAACTCCTATGCCTGAGGATTTGCGTAGCAATCGCAAGCGAGGTATTAATCTCAACTGTAAGGAATGCATGTTCAAAGATGCTCCAGTGTTGATTCTTGATACAATATTTAAGCAATCCTTCAAAAGAATCATTCTCTTGATTTTTTGGATTACTTACACGAGCACAATAAGCAATATGCCTTTCTGCATCAGGAGTTACTTGAATAAGTTTTACGATTTGGTTCATTTAAATCCCTTTGATGTTTGTGCTTCAAGTTTTGTTAGTTCTTCTTTAGCAAGTCTCAGTTGCGATTTCATTTCTTTGAGTTGAGAATCAGAATACAAGTGTTCTTGTTTTACCAATCTCTCCAATAATTTAATTAATTTTTTTGCTCTATCAGTCATCATCATCCTCGAAAATTTCATCATAATCTAAGTTCTTATGTGCAATTTCTTCATATCGATATGAAGAAACATCAGAATAAACTTCCGCCTTCAAAGAATCTACAAGAAGTTCTAGATTACGAACAAGGAGTTTTAGTTTGTCTTTATTCATTTGATAGTTGAATACTCTCAATACATTTTACATAAAAAAAAGGAGGGTGTCAACCCTCCTCAGTAACATATCTTATTTGCCGGGAAGCATTTTCACTCCAAGTGCTTTATTGCGGGCAGAATCAGACTGTCGTGCCTGATTAAGTTTCTTAGCAGTATTCGCAGCATCAGATTGCTTATAAGCACCAGCAAATAAAGATCTACCAATTCTTTCTAATGGATTGGAGGATGTCTGCGCCAGACTCTTAGTATCTGATCTCTTATAAACTGCCTTACCATCTTTATATGCAAGATTACCAACTTCTTGCTTACCAGTTTTAGGATTAGTAACAACAGAAGTCTTACCTAACTGAGCAGTTTTTCTTTGTGGACCCGTACCAGTTGTAATGGTATTCTTTTTGGTATCGAAAGTAGTTTTACCACCAATGCCTTTGATTGCTCCACCTGCCTGACCTTTGCGATTAGCAGTTGCAATTGCTTTTCTCTGAACGGCATTTGCTCCAGCAGCAGTATCAAATGCCTTTTCTGCAGCAGCAGCACCAGCCATAGCACCAGCAGTTCCTGTGACAGCACTCAGAAGACCGCCACCACCAATTGCACCAGCAGTTCCACCAAGTAAACCACCAGCAGCAACTGTAGCACCTTTAGCGAGTGATCTTGCCCATCCAGATCCTTTAGATCTTTCATCAGCAGTAGAAAGTGCAGTATCTAATGCCGCTGATGCTGGACCTGCAAATTTGCCAATCTTTGCAAATTTTCCAGGAACTTTTGGTGCTTCTGGTGTTTTTGGTGGTTTTCCTCCAGAAGATGAACCTGGCATTGGTGTTGCTGGTTTTCCACTTGGACCACTTCCAGCAGCTGCTGCTGCTTTCTTTGCTTCTGCAGATGCCCTTCTTGCATTAGTTGAAGGAAGTGCTGGTGGTTTTCCTGCAGAAGAAGAAGGATTAGTAGTTGGAGAAGGTGTAGAAGCAGGGGGTTTAGGTGTGGCAGGAGGTTTATTTGCAGCATCCTGTGCTCCTCTCAACATAGCATCTGGGATACCTGGATTACTACCAGTAGAACGTGCTAATTTACCAGGTTCTTGTGCCTTTACCATTGCACCACCTTGTCTAGTTTCTCCCCTAATACCAGATCCAGGGACTGTAGTATTCGTACCTTTTGGCGGTTTACCAAGAGGAATCTCCATTTGTCCAGGAGATGTTCTTGGCCCTTCAGGAGATCCGGCAGGTAATCTTCTGGATGCTGGTGTTGGTGTAGGATCAGTTCCAGTAAATGGAATTCTTTTAGGATTTCTAAAATTCTGAGCAGTTCCCCTATTTGTAAGTAATCTACCTTGCACATTTAAAAACTGATTAAACGATTTCATTTTTTTCGTCTTTTTAGTTATTTATAAAATTACCCATAAACAAAAAAGTACCGGAAGAATCTTCCAGTACCTTTAAAATCACTTTCTCTTCTTAGGTTGAGGTGGTTTATATCCCCAAAGTCTAGGATTTACACTACCATCAGTCCACTCAATAGATTTAAGACAATCACCGAATTTATCATAGTACATATCAAAGATATTGACTCTTTTACCGGTTCTAATGATATCATAACACAACTTATCATCATTTAAATAAGATACTAAGTATGAATCCACAGGCAGTTGTTTATTTTTTGCATCCTGCCTAGTACATCCTTCATGTATAATTTCACACTCATACCGAGACTTGGAAGTTTCTCGCTCTTTACTTGACCAAATTTCAGATACATTATCTTTACTTGGTAGTTTCTCTTTTTCTACTGACATTGTTTCGTCTTTAGTTTTGTTTTCCAAATTTATTACCCCATAATTAAAAATTAAATTTATCCTCGATTTCCCCATTGAATATCGGGATATGCTTCAGAAACAATTTCTTTTGTAATTTTATACTTAGTGTCAAGTTTCTTATCCTTCACAAGACACAGAATTTCTGCCTCTAAAGGATGAAGACCCTGAAGAATGTTGATAAACATACTTTCTCTGCGAAGAGAACTCAGTCCATCATTACCACCCTTCACAAAATTATAAAATTTTTCATATTCTTTACGAATTGAAGATCTTCCCTGATCTTGAGAACCTAATGAATTAGAACCAAGTTCACTCATCTTATCAACGGCATCATTAATCTTTTCAGAGAGTGTACCACTGAAAGAATTTTGCTCACTTGTTGCTGCATAAGGAACTTCACCTTCTGGAAGAACAGAAGTAATACTTTCATCAAAATTCCAAATAAAAATTGCCTTTAAAGAAGGATGCTCATATCTTTTCAGTAGTTCTACCTTCTTTACATTTGAACGTTGCTTGGATACAAGATTCAAAACTTCGAAAGAAAAGGGATTAGATGGAAGATCTTCCGATACTGTTTCTACCTTTTTGGTTGTTGCTTTAGTTTTTGTTGTAGTCATATCAAAAAATTTTTATTAAATGTACAAATTATTCCTCATCATCATCGTCGTCGTATCCAAAATCACTTTCAAAACGAAATGCAATGACTTCATCAGGAATCAGATTTCCCTGCGAATCAAACATTTCTGGATGTGGCATTGGAACTTCACGATAGTTCATCATATATTCTCTGGCAACCCATCCGCCGATGAGGCCCACTATTAGAAACAAAACGGTTAGAAATGAACCTAAGACTAGACTAACTGCTAACATTTTTTTTCTCCGGGAATTTAGTGCGTTTCCTTGACTCAAAAGAAAATTGAAAATGAATGATGATTTCTCGATTCAGAAAACAAATCATCTTTTCAAAAATAATATGAAATGGATAGGTCTTTTTTCTCTTTCCTCCCGTGAGAATGAGTTCGACTCCACGATTTATACCGTGGTTCTCAGAGTTATTTATGTTCCTATTAGACAACTTGCTTCTCTTTCAAAAACTTAACAGTATCAGTACATCCACCAAGTTTTTGATCATCACAAAGAACCTGTGGGAAAGTAGAACCTTCACCAAACTCAGAATAGAACTCTTCTTTGGTAAAGTCTTCTCCTAAAGTATACATTACAAAGTTATTTCCTGTCAACTCCAGAACTTGTTTGACTTTATAACAATGTGGGCAATCTTGTTTCGAATAAACAGCAAAATTCATAATTGTTTAATATCTGTAGTAATTTATATAAGAAAAAAGAGGAGATTTCTCTCCCCCTATTATAGCACCAACTCACTTCTTCCCACCACAGAAGAAGGTCTTGGTTCTCGAAGTCACAAACAATTAAAAAAAAAATATTAAATGTACAATTATTTAACAAAGTATAAAAAACTCATACTACACTATTTTGCCATATCATTTGCACAATGTGCTCTTTGTCCATCAGCAAGAACATAATGAAAAAATACCTGATGGTAATATAGTCCTTCCTTTTCTACTCTTTTACCATACCAAGTTTTCTCATATTCAGTTGGCATAGGATCTCTCCAGTGAGGTCTTTCACACCCCTTATATACCATTCCATCACCAGTATATAAAATTACAGAACTATTCTCACCTTTTTTTGAAATGACTGTTTTCTTTTTATCCGCATATGTATCTGGAGTTTTAATCCAAATAGGCCAAGGTTCTTTAAGATTTGTGCTGATATGAGATGTCACAGAAATCTCACAGGCATCCCGATCTGCATGTCTTGTTAATTGTTGTCCTGGAAAATAAAAACGATCATAATAATAAGTATTATAAAGTTTTCTTCCGAGTACTTTTTCTAATTTAAGACGAATTCCAGAATGAATAAAACGATATTGTGGATGAGAATAGACTGCAAGAGACCCTTCTACTTGTTGTTCTAATTCACAATAAGTAAATTGATCTAATTTTTTGCCCCAATAGTTAATTTGCCCTCTTTCTTCTGGAACAGGACGATAAAGTTCTTTTGAATCCCACAAATTCTTAATTACTAAATATCCATTATTTTCAAAAAACTCATTACGAGTCCAAGAAGATCCAGTATTTAATCTTTCTTGGTAGAAGAGTTGCTCTTCTGTCATTTGTTCTGCCATTTTAAGACCACCTTTTTCCTACAACCCATCCAACCAAACTTTTACGAACTCCTTTAGTAACTTTAAGAACTCTATGTTGAGTTCGTGAGTCAAATACAATCACTGTTCCCCTCTTTCTTGGGGCAAAATAAGACTTACCATCCTCTGCAAGAAGTTGAAGATTTCCACCTTCATAATCATCAGGATCTGAAAGTTGAACCACAAAGGAAAGTTTTCTTACAAGTTCTAAATTTTCATTCAAATAATCTTGTGCTCTTCCTTCGTGATGATTACCAACACTTACTGGTTTATACTGACCTGAAATGCCAGCATCATTGTGCCATCCATAAAATTCACCAATTCCATATTGAGTGAGTTGCATTGATTCACCATCAATATTTCTTATATCATATAAGAAATTCTCACGATTTGCCCTTTCAACATAATGCCATACAAGTCCAGCAGTCCAATGAGTTGTTGGAACCCAAGCATTCTTTGAGTTTCTTTTATCACGATTGAGAGAATCTCCCATAAGTTTGGAGTCTCCCATTTGTTCTTGAAACTTATCAGTCAAATCTTCTTCAATTGTTTCTATGATTTTTGGATTTAACTCAGTTTGATACCATATTGATTGGAATGCCAAATTTCAATCTCCTTATAATTTACTCATCACCATTATATATCAACTCTATAAAGATGTCAATTTCCACTCTTGAGTTTCTTCATTCCATTCATAATAACTTCCTGCTTCTTTTTGTTCTTCAGTAAGTTCTGGTTCAGGTATTGGAGGTTCCCACTCATAAGTTTCAGTATTTAAAGTCCAAGATGGATGTGGTTGTGGATTTAAGAATACATCATATTGATTATTATAAACCATTCCAATTCCAGCATAACGAAATCTAAAGTTATTATTGTAAGAAGTTTGTAACCAATTTGTTAAGGGTCCGTTAACTGATTTGAGAAACTGTATTCCAACCTCCTCACTTTCGTTTCCATTTTCATCAAGAATGTCTTCATTTCTTACAACAGAAACGTGAAGAACTTTATTATCATAACCAATTTGTGCAAAGTGTGCCATGTTTTTTACCTCTTTATTCGGGATATTGAATGATGACGATACCAGAACCACCGGCACCGCCAGAAGCTTGTGCATAAGCTCCTCCTCCTCCACCTCCAGTATTCACAGTTCCAGCAACATTAGTATCCCCACCACCACCACTACCACCACTGCGCAAGGATGGAGCAAAAAACCTTGCACCACCACCACCACCAGCAAAATATCTATATAACGGATTTGGTGTAAGTGGTCCAGTAGTTCCGTAAGAGGATGGTGATAATACTGAATACCATCCAATACCACCATTTAGAGTCGGTGGTCCTCCTCCAGATCCACCTGCACCACCACCACCACCACCTGCTCCCCCAGGAGTATTCGGTCCAGCACTCCCACCAGCATTACCTTGTATGAGTGGAGTTGGTGTTGCAGTTCCACCAGCAAGGACTGGTGTTCCGGGTGTTGCACCTCCTCCGCCACTACCTCCATTACCTCCAGCATTACCCGTGAATGCTCCAGCACCACCACCAGCAGCAATGATTTGACTTGCCCCTGGAGCACCTACTGTAGTATTGCTTCCAGCAGTACCTGAAGCTCCCCCTGCCCCAATACTAATCGGATAAGAACCAGGTCCAACAGGATATTGTTCTGCAACTTGCACAGCATATCCTGGGTTCCAAGGATATGCTTCTGGAGTTGAAGTTGGTGTTGTTGTGGAAGTATGAATAGAAGATACAAAACCTCCTGCTCCACCACCACCACCGGGGGTAAGTCCAGGGTTTGGTGGTGGTGATGAACCACCACCTCCTCCTCCACCACCAACAGCAAGATAATCAATATATTGAAGTGTTGGGTCTGTAACCTCAAAAGTTCCTGGTCCTGTAAAAATATGTCTAAAAACACCAGGATGTTCTGGATGAGTACTTGGTTCTACTGTTCCACCAGTTGCTCTTGTGTATGGTGCATTTTTTTTATATCTTATGCAGACAATACCTGAACCACCAGATGTTCCACCTGTTTGTCCTCCATATCCACTATTTTCAGGAGAAGTTCTTTGTAATGGTGAGGGTGTCGAAGCTCCTGCACCACCTGCAGCATAACCACCAGGACCAACTAATGGGTTCCAACCAGGTAAAACAGGAGAAGGTATTGCTTTTGCGACAATGGATGATGGGAAATTGGGATCAATTCTTCCAGGTCCTCCTGCTCCACCACTAACACCGGGGACTCCAAGACTACCTGCACCTCCAGCACCACCACCTCCACCGGTGGCATTAGGGCCGTTGGAATTTGCACCAGAGTATCCTTGTCTTGGAATTGTGACAGGAGAACTTGCCTGCCCTGCTCCACCTGGGAAGGCACCTCCTCCTCCACTACCTCCAGTTCTGCCATCTAATCCTGTTCCAGGGTTTCCTCCTGAACCTCCTCCAGTTGCAGTCAATCCAAATGCAGTTGAAGGACCTCCATTTCTTTGTGTCCCTGTAGTAAGGGGACTATTTGCACCATCAGGTCCACCAGCACCAACAACGATGGGATATGGAGTTGAAGATACACCAATATTTCCAAATAAAAATCCACCACCACCGCCACCGGCACCTCCAGAACCACCACCACCAGCAACAATCAAATAATCAACACTATTAATTGCTGCTGATGGACGATTTACGGCAAAAGTTCCAGCACCAGTAAAGATATGATAAATGTATCCATCACCACCATCAATAATCGTTCCACCAGTTGCATAATTTCCTAAACCTGGTGCATTCTCAAAAGTATAAAATTCTCTATTTTTTCCACTTACATTATATCTTGTTGCTGGTGAGTTTGGTTGCCAATTTTTTGCACCAAAAGAATTTGCACTTTTTCCTGCCATTTTTTATGCCTCC
>Ga0209298_10000339_pt1 | contig 31626 bp, 19 predicted proteins | sample S_140806_EF_Meta_FD_187325 | JGI IMG/M metagenome (GOLD analysis project Ga0209298, IMG submission 187325) | Freshwater microbial communities from Lake Simoncouche, Canada to study carbon cycling - S_140806_EF_MetaG (SPAdes) (version 2) | ecosystem: Environmental > Aquatic > Freshwater > Lake ... | reverse complement strand
CGTGCCGGCGCTATTGCCCACGGAGGCCGACGCTGCGGCCAGGTTTTCCGCCGTGTCGTTGAGGTTGTAGGTGTTGACGCCGCTGTTGGTGAAGGCGTCGATCTTGGTGGCCTCGGCCACAGTGGCGAGGTCGGTGGCGGTGATCGTGCCGGCACTATTGCCCACAGACGCCAATGCTGCGGCCAGGTTGGCGGCGGTGTCAACAAGGTTGTAGGTGTTGGCGCCGCTGTTGGAGAAGGCATCGATGACGCTGGCCTCGGCCACCGTGGCACTGGTGGTGGCGGTGATCGTGCCGGCGCTATTGCCCACGGCGTCTGCCGCTAAGGCCAGGTTTTCCGCCGTGTCGCTGAGGTTGTAGGAGTTGACGCCGCTGTTGGTGAAGGCATCAATGGCGGTGGCCTCCGCCACCGTGGCGTTGGTGGTGGCGGTCACCATCACCGCACCGTTGGTCATGCTGGGCGCAGCCAGGAGGAGGTTGGCGGTGGTGTCGCTGAGGTTGTAGGTGTTGGCGCTGCTGTTGGTAAGGGCCTCGATGGCGCTCACCTGGGCCACCGTTGCGTTGCCGGTGATCGTGAAAGCCGCACTGTCCAGGCCGCTGATCCCGGCGCTGTTGTAAGCCGTGAGCACATCGGCCGCCGTGCCCGTCACCGCCGTCACGGTGGCGGCATTGATGGACAGGGTCGTTTTGCCATCCAGCGTGTTCAACGCACTGGCGGTAGCGGTGGTATCGCTCAGGGAGATCGTGTAGGCATTACCGGCACCCGTCAGGGTGGCGAGGGTGGCCAGATCGGTCTGGCTGATTGAGGCGGTGACCACACCACTCGTCCTGCCATCCACGCTGTTCGCATCCGCCACGCTGGTGCTGCCGCTCAGCGTCACCGCTGCATTGCCCAGGCCGCTGAAGCCGGTGGAGGCGTAGGCGGTTTTCACATCCGCCGCCGTGCCCGTCACGTTCGTCACCGAGGCGGCATTGATCGTGCCGCTGGTCTTGAGATCCAGCGCAGTGAGATCCGCCGCCGCCACCGTGGTGTCGCTCAGCGTGATCGTGTAGGCATTGCCGCTACCCGTAAGAGTGGCGAGGGTGGCCAGATCGCCCTGGCTGATCGAGGCGGTGACCACACCACTCGTGCTGCCCTCCACGCTGTTCGCATCCGCCACGCTGGTGCTGCCGCTCAGCGTCACCGCTTCATCGCCCAGGCCGGTGATCGTGCCGGCGCTGTTGGCGCTGTAGGCCGTCAATACATCCGTCGCTGCGCCGCTCAGGATGGTGACGGTGGCGGCGTTGATCGTGCCGCTGGTCTTGCCAGTTAGCGCATTGAGATCCGCCGCCGCCACCGTGGTGTCACTCAGAGTGACCGTCTCATTGCCCAGGCCGTTGATCCCAGTGCTGTTGTAAGCGGTGAGGACATCGAAGGCTGTGCCCGTCACCGTCGTCACAGAGACGGCCTTCACCACCACCGTCGTCTTGGCATCCAGCGTGTTGAGTGTCGCCGCCGCGGCGCTGGTGTCGGTCAACTTGATGTTGATGGCCCCATTCAACAGCGACGACGATGCCGCCAGCAGATTGGCGGCTGCGTCAGAGAGGTAATAAGGAGTGCCTGCTGCGAGTGCCTGAGCTTCCTGCACGGTGACGGAGTCGCTCAGCGTGACCGCTTCAAAGCGCAGCCCGCTGATCCCGCTGCTGTTGTAAGCCGTGCGGGAATCGGCCGGGGTGCCTGTCACCGTGGTCACGATCGCGGCATTGATCGTGCCGCTGGTCTTGGCGTCGAGCGCAATGAGATCGGTCGCCGCCACGGTGAGATCGCTCAGCGTGACCGCCTCATCACCCAACCCGCTGATCCCGGTGCTGTTGAAAGCCGTGAGGACATCTGCCGCCGTGCCCGTCACCGTCGTCACGGTGGCGGCATTAAGCGTGCCGCTGGTCTTGCCATCCAGCGCAATAAGGTCGGCCGCCGCCACCGTGGTGTCGCTCAGCGTGACGGCCTCATTGCCCAGCCCACTGATGCCGCTGCTGTTGTAGGCCGTGAGGACCTCTGCCGCGGTGCCCGTCACCGTGTTCAAGGTGGCGGCATTCACCGTCACCGTCGTCTTGCCATCCAGCGTGTTCAACGCACTGGCGGCTGCGGTGAGGTCGTTCAGCGTGATCGTGAAGGCGTTGCCCGTACCCGTGAGTGAGCTGAAGCTGGCCAGAGTGCCTTGGCTGAAGGTGGCCGTCACCACTCCAGTGGTGGAGCCATCCACGCTGTTGGCATCCGCCACGCTGGTGTTGCCGCTCAACGTGACCGCTGCATTGCCCAGGCCGCTGATGCCGGCAGAGGCGTAGCTGGTTTTCACATCCGCCGCTGTACCCGTCACCGTCGTCACGGAGGCGGCATTCATCGTCAGCGTCGTCTTGGCATCGAGCGCATTGAGATCCGTCGCCGCCGCCGTGCCGCTGAGCGTGACGGTTTCATTGCCCAGGCCGGTAATCCCGGCGCTGTTGTAGGCCGTGAGGGCAGCCGCCGCCGTGCCCGTCACCGTGCTCACGGTGGTGGCATTGATCGTGCCGCTGGTCTTGGCATCCAGCGCATTGAGATCGGTCGCCGCCACCGTGGTGTCGCTGAGCGTCACCGCTTCATTGCCTAGGCCGCTGATCCCAGCGCTGTTGTAAGCCGTGAGGGCAGCGGCCGCCGTGCCGGTCACCGTGGTCACGGTGGTGGCATTGATCGTGCCGCTGGTCTTGGCATCGAGCGCATTGAGATCCGCCGCCGCCATCTGGGTTTCGGCCAGCGTGAAGGCCGCACTGCCCAGGCCGCTGATCCCGGTGCTGTTGAACGCTGTGAGCACATCGGCCGCCGTGCCGGAAATTGTCGTCGCGGTGGCGGCATTGATCGCCAGCGTCGTTTTGCCATCCAGCGTGTTCAACGCACTGGCGGTAGCGGTGGTATCGCTAATGGTGATTGTGTAGGCATTCCCAGTACCCGTGAGGGTGGAGAAACTGGCCAGAGTGCCCTGGCTGAAGGTGGCGGTCACCACACCGGTGGTGGAACCATCCACGCTGTTGGCATCCGCCACGCTGGTGGTGCCGCTCAGCGTGACCGCTTCATTGCCCAGGCCGGTAATGGTGCCGGCGGTGTTGGCGCTGTAGGTCGTCTTTACATCCGCCGCTGTGCCCGTGATCGCCGTCACGGTGGCGGCATTGATCACGCCGGTGGTCTTCAGATTCAGCGCATTGAGATCCGCCGCCGTAGCCGTGCTGCCGCTAAGCGTGACGGCTTCATTGCCCAAGCCGGTGATCCCGGTGCTGTTGTAGGCCGTAAGGGCATCGGCCGCCGTGCCCGTCACGGTCGTCACGGTGGTGGCAGTGATCGCGCCGCTGGTCTTGGCATCCAGCGCATTGAGATCCGCCGCCGCCATCGTGGTTTCGCTCAGCGTGAACGCCGCACTGCCCAAGCCGCTGATCCCGGTGCTGTTGAAAGCCGTGAGGACATCAGCCGCCGTGCCCGTCACGGTCGTCACGGTCGTGGCACTGATCGTGCCACTGGTCTTGCCATCCAGCCCATTGAGGTCCGAGGCCGCCGCCGAGGTGCCGGTCAGCGTGACCGCTTCATTGCCCAATCCGCTGATCCCGGTGCTGTTGTAGGCCGCGAGGGCAGCGGCCGCCGTGCCCGACACCGCCGTCACGGTGGCGGCATTGATCGGGATCGTCGTTTTGCCATCCAGCGTGGTCAAGTCACTGGCGGCTGCCGAGGCATCGCTCAGCGTGATCGTGTAGGCATTGCCCGTACCCGTGAGGGTGGAGAAACTGGCCAGAGTGCCCTGGCTGAAGGTGGCGGTCACCACTCCAGTGGTAGAGCCATCCACGCTGTTGGCATCCGCCACGCTGGTGTTGCCGCTCAGCGTGACCGCTTGACCGCCCAGGCCGCTGAAGCCAGTGGCGGCGTAGGTGGTTTTCACATCCGCCGCTGTGCCCGTCAGGGTGGTCACGGTGGTGGCGACGATCGTGCCGCTGGTCTTGGCATTCAGCGCATTGAGATCCGTTGCCGCCAGCGTGGTGTCGCTCAGCTTCACCTGCTCATTACCCAGTCCGGAGATCCCGGTGCTGTTGTAGGACGTGAAGGCGTCAGCCGCTGAACCCGTCAATGTCGTCACAGTGGCAGCATTAATCGTCCCCGTCGTCTTGCCATCTAGTGTGTTCAATTCACTGGCAGCTGCAGTGGTATCGCTAAGTGTGATTGTGTAGGCATTCCCCGTACCCGAGAGGGTGGCGAAACTGGCCAGAGTGCCCTGGCTGATTGTGGCGGTCACCACACCAGTGGTAGAGGCATCCACGCTGTTGGCATCCGCCATGGTGGTTGTACCGCTCAGCGTGACCGCTTCATTACCGAGGCCGCTGAAGCCGGTGGAGGCGTAGACAGTTTTCACATCCGCCGCCGTGCCCGTCACCGTCATCACGTTGGCGACATTGATTGTGCCGCTGGTCTTGCCATCCAATGCATTAAGGTCCGCCGCTGCCACCGTCGTGTCGCTCAGCGTCACCGCCTCATTGCCCAGCCCGCTGATGCTGATGCCGGTGCTGTTGTAAGTGGTTTTCACCTGTGCGGCCGTGCCCGTCACTGTCGTCACGGTGGCGGCATTGATCGTGCCGGTGGTCATGCCATCCAGCGTGTTCAAATCACTAGCAGCCACAGTGGTATCGCTCAAGGTGATCGTATAGGCATTCCCCGTACCCGATAGGGTGGCGAAACTAGCCAGAGTGCCCTGGCTGATCGTGGCGGTGACCACACCGGTCGTACTGCCATCCACGCTGTTGGCATCCGCCACGCTGGTGTTGCCGCTGAGCGTCACCGCTTCATTGCCTAGGCCGCTGAAGCCAGTGGAGGCGTAAGTGGTTTTGACATCCGCCGCCGTGCCCGTCACTGTGGTCACGGTGGTTGCATCGATAACGCCGGTGGTCTTGAGATCCAGGGAATTGAGAACCGTTGCCGCCAGCGTGGTATCGCTCAGCGTTACCGCCTCATTGCCAAGTCCGGAGATCCCGCTGCTGTTGTAGGCCGTGAGGGCATCGGCCGCTGTACCGGTCACTGTCGTCAAGGTGGCGGCATTGATCGTCCCCGTCGTCTTGCCATCGAGTGTGTTCAACTCACTGGCGACTGCGGTGGTATCGCTAAGTGAGATTGTGTAAGCATTCCCCGTACCCGATAGGGTGGCGAAACTAGCCAGAGTGCCCTGGCTGATTGTGGCACTCACCACACCAGTGGTATAGCCATCCACGCTGTTGGCATCTGCCATGGTAGTAGTGCCGGTCAGCGTCACCGCTGCATTGCCCAGGCCGGTGATGCCGGTGGAGGTGTAGTTGGTTTTCACATCCGCCGCTGTGCCCGTAACCGTGGTCACGGAGGAGGCATTGATCACACCGGTGGTCTTGAGATCGAGCGTCTTGAGATCCGCCGCCGCCGCCGTGATGTCGCTGAGTTTTACCGCTTCATTGCCTAGGCCGCTGATACCGGAGCTGTTGTAAAGCGTGAGGGCATCGGGCACCGTGCCGGTCACCGATGTGACGTTGGCGGCATTCACCGCCACCAAAGTGATGGCATTCAACGTGTTGAGATCCGCGGCCGCAGCACTTGTGCCGGCCAATGTGATCGAGACTGAACCATTCAACAGCGATGACTCTGCAGCTAATAACAGTGCGGGAGTGTCTTTCATGTTGTAGAGAATGGGAGTAATAAATCCCATGAGGCTATTAGCCTCAGCAACAGTGACACTGCTGGCTGTCACGGTACCAGCTTTGCTAAGGACCGAGTCAGAACTTCCTTTAAGAATGGACCCTGTATCAATGATGTTGTAGGTGTTAGCGCCACTGTTAGCGAAGGCTTCAATGATGACGGCTTCAGCCAACGTGGCGGCTGTGGTCGAAGTTATATTGCCAGCTAAATTGGCTACAGCCGTCAAGGCGCCAGCGAGGTTGGTGGCAGTATCGCTAAGGTCGTATGAAGTAATGCCAGTATTTGTTAAGGCTTCAATTTGGGTCGCCTGGCCAACATCGGCGGGGATTTTTGAAGTAATGTTTCTTATAACAAGGGAATTGGAGTATAGCAAGATATCGGCAGGCGTATCGATTACATCTATGACAGTTTGATTGTTAGCCTGAAACGTCCAACTGTCGCCGCTAATGCTCCTTGCGTCACTCGCTATAGATACTCCGTTAGCAGTGATAGACCTTATTGCATACTTAGGTAATTTACCAGCATAATCTAAGTTTGCACCATTAGCAAGTGTAATGTATAAATTGTTTCGTTGGTTGATATTACCCCCAAAATATATGCTTGTCAGGTCTTGATTGGTGTAACCGGAAACATACATAGAAAAGGGATAAGCAGTATTAATGTTGCCGATAGAGTGGCCATCTAGCGTGCTCGCAGAAAGATTATATGTACCAGTTCCAAAACGAAATTCATCTGAAGGAATTTTTTTATTTGCCCTGGCTATAAATTGCGCAACTGAATAAGGGTTGGAGGCAGAGGATCCGTCCCCGGTCCCTGTGGCTGTGCTTGTAACAAAATATATAGCCAACCGATGCCCCCAGGCCTCGCGCGCCGCCCGCGTGAACGGCACCACGCCATTCGCGGCCGCCCTGGCCGCACCCTCTGCAGGGCTGGCCACCACATCCAGCTGCCAATCGGCCCCCAGTTGGTGATGGCCCACCGCACCGAGGGAGGCGGCCACCGCGCAACCACTGATGGCCGCGAAGGCCTCCACAAACCCCTGATCAGCGCCCGCATGGCAGGCAAACAGATCGATCGCGCGCAGGGCGCCTTGCCCCAGCGATGCCCAGGCCGCAGCACGCGCTTCCAGGCTGGCCCGCTCGATCGGCTCCCGACCAATCCACACCGCACCCGCCGCCCCGTGCGCCACGATCGCTAGGCGCGCCGGTGCACCAGCAGCTGTCAGGGCTGCGGCACCCATTTCCCGTTGCACAATCTCCAGCGCATCCTCATCCCGCCCCACCAGCACCGGCCGCACCCCAGCACCCACGCCAGCCAGAAGCACCTGCAGATCCGGCAGGCCGGCATCGATCAGGAGCAGGGTGGCGGGGGGGATCAAGGGAAAGAGTTGGCGCGGGGCGGAAGAGTTGAGGCCGGAGATTGGTTTCATCCCCTCACCGCCGAAGACGGCGTGCCAACCCCACCGCCGGTAGTGCCACCAAAGGCGATGTTGTCCTTGCTGAGGCTGCCGTTGCCGGCGATGTTGAGGCTGCCCATCGTGATCGTGCCGCGGCGCCAATCGCCGTCGGCGTCGTAGAGGAGCTGGTGGGTGTCGGTGGCGTAGGCGATGTTGGGGGAGCCGATTCCCATCTTCTGGATGTCGGCCATTGAGCCCACCACCACGCCGATCCGATTCGAGCCAGCCGAACCCTCCTGCACCGAAAGGGTGCCTTTGCTATCCACCCCGAAGATGGCCCCCTGGCTGCGCCAGAGCTCATCGCTCATCGCGGCCAGGGCACTGTTGATCTGCACCACATCGCCACCGGCACCAGCCTGGAAGTTGTTGATCGTGTCCACAGCACCGATCAGCGTGCCGCTGGCGCTGCGCACCTGGCCGCTCGACCACACCGCCTGCTTCTGGGCATCGGAAAGGCTCTGCCAGTAGTTGGTGCTCTGCAGGGTGCTGTTGGTCTGGTCGTCCGTGGTGGCGGTGAGCGAAGCGGCGCTGTCGCCGAGCAGGAACTGATCCCTGCCGCCGCCGCCTTCGGAGATGTCGATCCCGAGGCCGCCATCGAGTTGGTTGCCAGTGCCGTTGCCGGCCTTGAGGTTGTCGTTGCCGAGGGAGCCCCAGTAGCTCACGTTTTCGGAGGCGCCATTCACCCGCAGCTGGTCGTTGTCCATGCCACCCCAGAGGGAGGAGTTGCGGGCACGATCGAGATCGATCGAATCGTTGCCCATCGCTCCCTCAAAGGCGCTGCCATTGCTGGAGCCGCGCACGCTGTCGTTGCCGAGGCCGCCATCGAAGGAGCTGTTGCGGATGCCATCGAAGCCCGCCGGAAATGATGGATCGCGGGCGGAACGATCGAGGAACACGCCGGCATCGAGCACGCCATCGCCATTGGCATCCTCATTGGCTTCCACCTCGTTGAGCACCGTGCCGAACAGAAGGTCGTTGCCCATGCCGGTGGCTACCCAGGTGCGATCCAAGCCGGCCGCATCGGCTTGGGCCCCGTTGGCCATGGCATAGCCCTGGCTGTTGGCGAAGCCGCCGCTGGCCAGGATTGAATCATCGCCCCGGCCGCTGAAGATCTGGCTGCCAGCAATACCAATACCCTGCAGGCTGCTCAGCGCTGCGGTTGCGGGATTCTGCATCAGGCCCTGCACGGCCTCACCACGGATCGTGGCCAGGCCGCTGCCGCTCACCGTGCTGTTGAGGCTGGAGGCGCCGTAGATCAAGGAGCGATCCACACCGATGGCGCTGGCGTAAAGATCCAGCTGCTGCAACGGCGCGGTAGACCCCCCCTCCAGATGCAGGGCGGCGGTGGCATCACCGCCGATCTGAGCGCCGTTGTTGCCGCTGCCCCTCGGAACCGCCTTGATCAGCGCACGCTCCAGACCCACCGCATCGGCGTTGGCGCTGGCGTTGAGGCTGAATTCGGGGGCTCTGAGATTGAGGGTGGCGTCCGCACCCACCGTGGCCACGGGCTGGCCCAGGATTGAGGTGCTGGGGGAGGAGCCGGCGCCGCCGCCCTCCACACCACGCACCACGGCGTTGGCGGTGAGGTTGCTGGTGGGGATGTCGCCATCGGTGGGACCGAGGGCGGAAAGATTGGTAGCGGTGGCCGCTGAGCGAAAACGATTGGCCGCGGTGCCGATCAGCAGGGCGCCGCCGACGCGATCGAGATAACTGAGATTGGCCAGGCCAATGTTGGTGGCTTCGGCGGTGGCGGTTTGATCGCCACGGCTTTCGGCCCGGGCCGAGGCTTCTGCCGCGCCCTGCACCAGACCCCCACCCGATCGGATGAAGAGGTTGGTGGAATCAAACAGCTCGGAGCCGGGAACGCTCTCGTAATACCTGGAATAGCCAGCGCCCAGGCCTTGGGCCAAGGCGCTGGCGAAAACTGGGCCCGCACCTTCAATGGTGCGGGCTGTGGCGATCGCTGTGGGGTTGACCTGCAGCTGCAGGCCCGTACCACCGACCACAATCGAGTTGGGGTCAAACCGGAGGGCAACCGCCCTCGAGAGTGCGGTGGAAACGGGCTGTTCTGCCATGGGGAGTTGAACGACGGCGAATGAAAACAAAGGGAAACGGCCCTAAGACCGTTTTCCGAATCCGTCGAAGATCAGGCGCCGGCAGCGCCAGCGTTGGAGCTGGCGGTGGTGAGGGTGGTGGAGCTGGCTCCAGCCACCAGGTTGCCGCTGCCGATGATCGTCACGTTGTAGCCCGAGAGGCCCACAGCGTTGCTGGTGGCCGTGGCCGTGGCGGCACCCGCCACCGAGCTCGCGGTCACCGTGTTGGCCAGGGTGGCCTGGGCGTTCACGTTGCCGGAGGTGGTGATGAAGTTGTCCCCGGGGACTCCGAGGATGCCGTTCACGTTGACGGAGCTGGTGCCAGTGGCAGCACCGGCCACCGAGGTGGCGGCAGTGTCGAACTTGCCGAAGCCGGTGCCCACGATGTTGTTCGAGCCCACCTGGCCGCCGATCAGGTCGACGTTCTGGATACCGACGATGGACGTTGGGTTGATCAAGGTGGTGGCACTGTCACCGCTGCCGTCACCAATGGTGCTGGCGATCACCTTGGCACCGCCGTAGGCGCTGCCGGTGATGCTGCCGTCGTTCGGACCCGCCGTGATCAGGGTGCCCGTGGTGGAGTTGCCGGCGTCGCCGAGGATGCCTGCGGTATTGAAGGTGCCGGTGGCGCTGGCGACGCCGTTGGTGCTGGTAGCCACCAGATCCACCTGGTCGGAGAGGGTGGAGCCGGTGAGGGCGCCGGTCACCGCAAGACCGGTGACGTTGCCGCTACGGCCGATGGTGATGTCGGAACCAACGTTCACCAGGTCCAGACCGGTGCTGGTCACCGAAGCGGTGCCGGTGGCATCGCCGTTCACGGTCTGGGCGGTGGCGCCACCGTTGGTGAGCGCCTGACCCAGCACGTTGCCACTGCCGCCGATCACGGTGGCATCAGCGGCATTGCCGTTGTCGATGCCGGTGCCCTTCAGAGTCAGCCCGGCAATGGCGTTGTCGTTCTTGGCCGTGGTGTCACCCACGTTGCTGGCCGTGGCCGTGCCATTGAGGGTGGAGAGGGCGGTGAGGTTGCCGTCGCCACCGATCGAGGTGGTGGTGTCCAGCACGCCGGTCGCCACTTGCAGCGCATTAGCGGTGGCGTTGTTTTGGCCCGTGAGGCTGCCGCTGGTGGAGGCGGCGGCGGTCACCGTGGAGGTGGCCTGGCCGAAGATCGTGCCAGCGTTGTCGCCCACCGTCAGGTTGACGGCGTTGATGCCGGTCACGCTGGTGGCGCTGTCACCGGCATTGGCGGTGGCATTGGCGCCCACGCTGGAGGCCGTGGCACCGAGGGTGCTGCGGGCATCGAAGATCGCGCCGCCCACCAGGTCGTTGCCCACCGTGATGTCGGTGGCAGCGGTTCCGTCGCCAAAGGCGCCGGTCACGTCTGCGCCCACACCCGCGGCCGCCACGCTGGCACCGTTCACGTTGGAGGCGGTGGCAGCACCGGTGAGGGTCGCGGTGGCCTGCAACCGGCTGGTGCTACCACCCACCGTGAGGTTGGTGGTGTCCAGACCGGAGATCTGGTCAGTACCAGCCACCGTGGCGGAGCTGTTGTTGCCGATCGAACCTGTGTCCTCCACCGTGGAGGCCGAGGCCGTCTGCACGCTGGTGGCGCCGGCGGTGATCGAAGCACCGTTGCCCACGGTGAGGTTGGCCAGGTTGATGCCCTGAACCACGTTGTTGTCCACCAGAGCAGCGGTGGTGCCGGTGCCGTCGGTGGTGCTGGCGGTGGCGGTGTTGGTGAGGGAAGCGGTGCCGCTCACCACAGCGCCGTTGCCCACGGTCACGGTGCCGGCGCCGGTGCCGAGGCCCTGGGCGTTGTCGATCAGCACGCCAGCATCAGCCAGGTCGTTCACCGAGGTGGCGATCGCCGTGCTGGCGCCAGTGGCGCTGGCGGTCACGCTGCCGCCGTTGCCGATCGCCATCGTGGCGCCGGAGGTGATGTCGATACCGGTGAGGGTGGTGGCCGCCACATCGGAGATGGCCGAACCAGAGGTGGTGGTGGCGGTGGCCCGGTCAGTGATCGCCGCGCTGCCGGTCACGGTGCCGGCATCACCGATGCTCACCGCATCCACGTCCAGACCCTGAACCGTTGTGGTGGTGGCGGTGGCGGCCGAGTTGTTCGACACCGAGGTGGCGGCGGCGGTGACCGCGGCGGTCACGGTGCCGCTCACGGTGCCGGCGCCACCGACGCTGATGCCTGCGGTGGTGTTGCCGCCATCGTTAATGCCGACCAGGTCGGTTCCCGTGGCTACAGCGGTGGAGGTGCCGCCGTTCACGTTCACGGCGGTGGAGCTCACCGTGGCGGTGGTGGCACCGGCAACGGTGCCGGCATTACCCACGGTGATCGCAGCGCCATCACCGATGTCCACAGCGCGCACGTTTGTGGCCGTGCCGTTGGAGAGGGCGGCACCCTCGGTGGTGGTGGCAGCAACCGTGTCGGTCAGGGAGGCAACGCCGTTCAGGGTGCCGTTGTTGCCGATGCTGGTGGTGCCGTTGGCCGCCAGATCGAAACCATCGATCGTGGTCACCGCGCCAATGGCGGTGGCATTGCCGGTGGTGCTGGTGGCCGTGGAACCGACCACATCGGTGGCGGAGCCCACGATGCCGGCGGTGGAGTTACCACCCACGCTCAGGTCGTTCACGGCAACACCCTGGGTGGTGTTGCTGGTGGCGGTGGAGGCGGAAGCCCCATCCACGGTGATGGCGGCGGCGGTTGTGGTCTGACCCGCGAAGCCCCGCACGCTGCCCTCGTTGCCCACAGTCACCGTGTTGTTCACCAGGCCGAGGGTGGCGTTGGTGGCGGCGGTGGCGGTGGCGACGCCGGTTACCGTGGTGGCGCTGGCCGCATCGGTGCTGTAAGCCCGGGCGGTGATCGTGCCGTTGGCGCCAACATCGATCACACCGGCGGCGGCGTCATAGATGCCGGCCACGGTGCCCTGGGTGGCATTAGCGGTGGCGGCGCCGGTGGCACCCACGGCCGTGGCGGTGGTGGTGACCCGGTTGGCAGTGGTGCCGGCGTTGGCGGTGATTACCCCATCGCTGCCGAGGGTGATGTTGCCGCCGGTGGCGTCACCGGTGCCGGAGATGCCGAAAACGTCCTGGCTGGCGGTGGCGGAGGAGGCTGCCGGCGTAGCGGGCCCACCCACGTTGGTGCTGGTGGCGGTGATGTCCGAATCAACGCCAGCGGTCAGGTTGCCGGTGGAACCAACCGTGATGCCGCTGTCCTCGAAGCCGTACACCGAGCCGCCAGCGGCCGTGGCGGAGCTGGTGCCGCTCACCGAGGTCGCCGAAGCGGTGCCCGTGATGCCCACCGTGACCGAGATCGTGGCGGCATTGCCGGCCGTGATGTCGGTGTTGTTAGCGGCGTTGGCGTTGAGGAAACCGCCGGTGTCGCCATTCAGCTGGGCGGTGGCGTTGGAAGCATCAGTGCCGGCCGAGCCGATATCGCCCACGTTCACCGCGGTAGCGATCGCAGCGCCGGTCACCGTGGCGGCGATCGTGGCGTTGTTGCCCACCGTGGCGGTGGAATTCACCACACCCGCCACGTCGTCGACAGTGGCGCTGGCGTTGGCGGTGCCGTTGGTGGAGTTCGCGAGGGAGGTCGCCGAAGCCGTCACCGGAAACTGGATCGAGGAATCGGATCCAGCCGTCAGAGACGTATCAAGGGCGCCAATTGCCTGGGCGGTATCGGCCATTGAGATGGGGGGGTGGGAGAAACCTACACCCTATGTTCAGCCTTAGCCCCCCTTGATGTCTCGCGAAACGCGCCTAATCGTCGATGCAAAAAAGCGGTAACGCACGCAAGCGCATGAGCACCAAGACGGCAGCGCACGGATGTTTATCGGCACAAAAGCGGCAATGCGCAAATGCGCACATCATCAGGGGAAAAATCCCGTGCCTAGGGCGTTTGAGCCCCAAGCTTCCCTTCATGCCACCTCGCAGAAGATCAGTGCGGCCGACGACGTCGCAGCAGACCATCAGAGAAATTCGACAGCCCGCCCACCACGAACTCGCTCGTGCGCTCAAAATCTTGGCTGGAGTTCAGAAACGTGGCGATCGCCGTGCGTGGATTGGAATGCAACAGCGAACGGAATGGAGCCACCGGGGTGCCAGCCAGATCAGCAAACGAGGTATCGGCAACAACCAGCAGCCCATCCGAGCCAACGAAGGGAGCGAACGCCTGCAGCTCAGCAAGCACATGATCGCCGCCATGCCAGTCATCGAGAAACACCAGCACCGGCCCAGCGGCGGCCGCCACCACCGCCGCCACGCAGGCCAGAACCTCCGGATCCAGGCTGCTGCCCACCAGCCGGTGCTGCACATAGCCGGCCAACCGATGGCTCGCCAACACGGTGCGGGCTTCCTCGGTTTCGCAGATGTCCACCGTGATCAGCCGGCTTTCGGGCAGATCGAGCAGCTCCAGCAGCGAGGCGAAAAAGAGCGCCGAGCCCCCGTATTTGGTGCCGGTTTCCACGATCAGGGCCGGGCGGATGCCCGCCACAATCCTCTGAAGCAGCATCAGGTCATCCGGCAGCTGCCAGATCGGCACGCCGAGCCAGCTCTGCCGGAACCAGCCTTCGTTGGCCGCCACTTTGGTGAGCACCTTCGTGAGATCGGCAACCAAGTAGTTGGGGATCTCGTAGCGATCGTCTCCAGGCGACGGCATGGTCAGGGCTCCAGGGCCGCACAACCTAAACCTCGCGTTCACCCCATCCCCCGCGCCTGCTCACGCCGGCAGGGCTCCACACCTCCGCCAGAGGGGCTGAGCGCTATCGATGGCTGATTCCTCACCAAGCACGACGAACCCAGCCAGGGCCCATCTGCTGCCGCCAGGCGCAGCCGAGGGCCTGATCTTCCGCGGCATCCACGCAAGCGTGGTGGTGGAGGGCGGCGGCAGCCTCCACTTCCCGGCCAGCACGATCATCGAACCGCACTGCAGTTTCATCGTGGGGCCGGAGGCGAGCATGCGCTTTGGCCACAACGTGACCATCTATTCCGGCTGCTGCTTCCGCAACAAATACGGCGCCTATGACATTGGTGATGAAGTGTCCTTCGGGCCGCGCTGCGCCATCTATGAACTGCGCGCTGGTCTCACAATTGGCGCCTTCACCATGATCGGCGCCGGGGTGTGCATCTCCGGCGTGAACCACGGCATGGATCCCCAAGGGGGCCCCTATCGCTTCCAGCCACCCCGCTGTCTGCCAGTCACGATCGGCCGCAACGTGTGGATCGGCATGAACAGCACGATTCTTCCCGGCGTTTCGATCGGCGATAACACCGTGATTGGCGCCGGTTCTGTGGTGACCCGCTCCATCCCCGCCGGGGTGGTGGCCTATGGCAGCCCCTGCCGGGTGATTCGGCCGGTGGGGGAGCCCCTTCCTGCCACCCCTGCCTCGCAGGCCCAACCATGAACGAGCCGGTGTGGAGTTCGCGAGCCTTAGGCGCCCTGATGACGCTGCGCCATCTGCAGGAACGCCTCCCCAAGGTCCCTCGCCAGGCCTCGTTGATCACACAATTCACTGGACAGCACCTGGGCACGTAGCAGGTGCTTGGTGGTGCCAAGGACGGCACGATCGGCCGCCAGGCTCTGCAGGATCTGCACGTAGTGCTCCGGGGAATCGGCAATCCACTCGGGCCTGCCCAGGGCCTTGAGCATCGTGGCGGTGAGCCGCGCCCCCATCCAGTTCCCCCGCATTGCCACCAGGGGAACGCCCATCACCAGGGCATCGAAGCCGGTGGTGCCGCTGTTCAGTGGAATCGTGTCCAAGGCGATGTCCACCCGGTTGTAGAGCGCCATGTGGGCGTGCCAGTCGGCAACCCGATCCACCAGCTCAATCCGATCGGGGGCGATGCCCTCGCGCCTGAGATGGCGCAGCAACCGCTCGCGACTCGCTAGATCAGCGCAGCGGCTGTCCTTAATCAACAGGCGAGAGTCGGGAATCGCCCGCAACACCTTCACCCAGAGGTCGAGGGTTTCGGGGCCAATCTTGGTGAGGTTGTTGAAGCAGCCGAAACAGAGCGGATGGTTTGGATTTCCGCTGCTGATGGCCGGCAGGTTGGCGGGGGGCTGGTAAGCCACAAAACAACGCGGCAGGCGCCAGACTTTTTCAATGAGATGGTGATCAAATTCAGCAGGGGTGTATTCCGGATCGCCGATGTAGTAATCCACCGCTGGCAGTCCCGTGCTGCCATGGAAGCCGATGTAATGGCACTGGATCGGAGCGCAGCGCTCGGCCAGCAGGGCCAGCCGAGAGGAGCGCATGCAGGCGGTGGTGTCCACCAGGATGTCGATCTGATCGGAAAGGATGAGCTGGCGAGCTTCCGCATCCTTCAGCCCAACCAGGGAGCGAACTCCATCCACGAGGCGGTGCATGGCCAAGCGCTGCTCTCCGGCCATCTCCAGGGATTCGTAGAGAAAAACCTCCAGGCTGCCTGGCTGATAGAAGCGCAGAAAACTTTCCAGAAAGAAGGAAACGGCGTGATTGCCAATTTCGGCCGAAACAAAGGCCACCCGCAGTTTTCCCCCACCCAGCGGCAGGGTTCTCCCCTCAAAGGGGCTGCGATCCTCAGCCGGATAGTGGCGCTCGCACCATTGCTGGGCGAGCGCCGCAATCGCTTCCATCGGCTGCAGGGCGCCGAAATTGAGGGTGTACACCAGGCCATGCAGGGCCAACTCGTAGTCGGGCTTCAGGCGCAGGGCTTCGGCGTAAGCCGCCGCCGCCGCAACCAGATCACCCTGGTGCTTGAGCACCACGCCAAGGTTGTAGGCCACCAGGGCCTCATGGGGTCGAAGCACCTCCTGGCGCCGGTAGGCATCGATCGCCCGGGTGGTGTCATGCAGCTCGAAGTGGCAGTGGGCCAGCCCCGACCAACCTTCCGCCAGGCTGGCATCGAGGGCCAGGGCCTGCTGATAGTGCGCGATCGCCTCCTGCAGGCGGTTCTGCAGACGCAGCAGATGGCCGAGGGCCAGATGGATGCTGCAGGGGGACCCACTCTGGGCCAGGGCCTGCCGCAGGTGGGTTTCGGCGGCGACGGCATCACCGCGCTCATGCAGGATGCCGGCCAACAGCGACGTGGCCTGCGCCAGCTGGGGGTTCAAATTGAGAGCCCGGCGTGCCATCGCCTCCGCCTCCTCCAGCCGTTTGGCCTGGCGAAGGGCCGAGGCCACATTGCAGGCCGCTTCAGGGGAATCGGCCTGCAGGGCCAAGGCTCGCTCGGCAGAGGCCAGGGCCGTAGCCCCATCTCCCGCCTGCAGGGCCATCGACGACAGATTGATCAACACCCCAACGTGATCGGGGTTGAGAGCCAGGACACGCCCATAGCAGGCACGGGCTTCCTGAAGCTGCTGATGTCGAAACAGGGCATTGCCGAGGTCAAACCAGGCATCCGGCAGATCATCACGAAGCTCCAGGGCCTGGCGCCAGAGGGTGATGGCCTCCGGTTCACGTCCCTGATCCAGGCGAATTGCGGCCAGATTCGTATAGGCCACAGTGTTACGATGGCAGCCGGCCACGAACTGTTCGTAGACCGCTTCGGCCTCACCCACACAGCCGGCGAGATGGTCATCAATGGCAGCCTGAAGCGCCGCATCGCTGAAGCGATCCAGAGGCAGATGCAGGGCAGATTCGCCATGGGCAGCACTAGCGTGGTTAGCTTGACCCTTAGAAGGTGTGGACGCGGCAGCGCCTCGATGGCGGCGCTGAGAAGGTCGGCGTTTTTTCATCGTTTATCCGGCAAAGCTTTTGTGAGTGTAAACGATTCCTGGCGATGCTCTGACAGGCAGATGATCCTCCGATGAATGCTCATAGTTTCTGGGTAAAGGGAAACCGGGATGAATATGCCCACTTCTTGGCCCGCAGCCACAATGCCAATCTTCTGAATATAAGCACAGAGTTTAACTTCGAAATCAAGAGCAAGGAATGCTCATCGCTGGTCCTACGGCGCATCTCGATTTCCGGACAATGCTCCAACAGCTATCTTCTGCAGGATGCTTTCATTGGCCTGATGATTTCGCTGCCAGGCAGCGGCTTCAGCACCCGAGCGGATAGCCACCTTGACCTGAAACCCAGTCAGCACCACAGAATCCATTGGCACATCGGTTGCAATGAAGAGGTGTATGCACATCATCTCAATAGCAATATAATCTATATTCGTATCGAAACCTGTCGCTTGCTGCGGGAACTTGCCTTCAGGAAGATTCCTATTCATGCCCTGATGGCGCTCGATGGCCAGGAAGCCTCAAGCGGCTTGATTCAATTGTGCGAACAAATTGAGCAGCACCTTAAAGCCGGTGGAAACTTTGCCGACCTAGATGAATGGGCCGATCAACTCCTGGCCCACTTGGTGGATGAATTGCAGTTGATGGGATCCATCAAAGCCAGCAAGATCAGCAAGGCCGCCAGCATGCACGTGGCCGAATCACTGCGGTGGCTGTGCAGTCAGATCTCTGACGCTGCGATCAATATGGACCAGCTGGCCAGGGCCATCCACGTCACACCAAGAACGATTCAAACAAGCTTCCAAAATCAATGCAACATGACACCAATGCGTTGGCTAAAACTATGGCGAATAAGCCTGCTGCATCGTCGTTTACTCAATGACAACGCTCATCTTAGTGCGATTGGGATGATCCAAGCAAGTGGTCTCGGTGCGATTAATACAGCAACCAGGGCCTACCGACAACTCTATGGTCGAACTCCGCATGAAGAACTTAGTCTCACGAACATCAGCCAGGAAAAATTAGGCAAACCGATCGAGACCACAGAAGACTCTACACACACCCCCATCACGATCGATGAAGCCATTCGGTTGCTCGAAGGCCTCAGGGAGCTCTCTAGCCAGGGGATCAACCATCAATCATTGATCCATCTCTACGTACGCCTGGATTGCCCATCCTTGGCCACAAACTATTGAAGCTCTGCCTTGATCAAATGCAGCAACAATGCGGAAACAGTCATTTCCCTATCATGGGCCAGCAGTTTAAACCTTTTATAAACCCCTCGAGGGATTGACACGGAAAGCCGCGCCTGAGCCGACAATAATGAGCCCTTGCATGAATCAACACAACTGTTTTTACCGGGCCCGCTAAATTCATCTTCAACTCCTACACTGTTTTTGCTGGAACTTCTCTCCATAGCGCAAAAGCTAGAACACAAATCAAATTTACGTCATCCTGCTGCCATCAACAGCACAAATGCATCAGAATCTCGCAATTCATGCCAAAACCCTCGCTTTGCGCACAATGCCTCAATATCCCCGCAGCAATTAGTTTGCCTTCAGGACTGGGTGATGTTGTGAGATGCTTTAGAAATGAAGCCTGTCCGTAGGCTCTGAACGAAGCCCATTACTAAGCGGAGCAAAACAGCCTCTCTGCAATACAACTTCGCCTCAGGCCGCTGGCCAGCAGCGATCTGCATCGCAGACACGGGCCCAACCGGTAAACACTACATCATCTCAAAGATTTCCTCATGCATGAGAAGGAGCCAAAAATCACCAAAAAGCTATCGGTGATTCTGGATGCCAAACTCCATAACAAAGCCAAGCGCTATGCCTTGCTGAACAACAAAACCCTGACCGAACTCGTGATCGAACTCCTGGAGGAGCGCCTCAACCAGGAGTGAACCCGCGTGAGCCATGATTGGCTTGTGCACTCAGCCTAAGATCGTCACCTTGTTGATCAAGCTGCCATTGCGCAGCTTCAACACCGCATCAATGTCGTTGGTTTGGCCGAAAACAGTGTGCACCCCATCGAGGTGGGGTTGGGGGCCGTGGCAGAGAAAGAACTGACTGCCGCCGGTATTACGGCCGGCATGGGCCATCGAGAGGCTGCCTGCCTTGTGCTTGTTGGCATTGATCTCGCAGGGAATCGTGTAGCCAGGTCCACCGGTGCCGGCCTGGCCGCGGGCCCCTTGCCTGGAATTGGGACACCCCCCCTGGGCCATGAAGCCATCGATCACCCGGTGGAAGCTCAGGCCGTCGTAAAAGCCATCGTTGGCGAGCTTCACGAAGTTGGCCACCGTGCCCGGGGCATCGGCATCAAAGAGCTCCACGGTGATGGGGCCGGCTTCGGTGTCCATCAGGGCGGTGGTCATGGTGGTTGGGGCTGAGGTGTGGTGACTTAATCCTGCCAGCCGGCCGAGAGCAGCGCAGCGGGAGCTTGGCCAGAGCCTCCAGAGCCCTGGGGGGCGCCACACGCCCCTGGATCTCCGCCGCATCCAGGGGTGGCCAGCGCAGGGATTCGAGCCGCTCCAGCCTGCGGCACCCCGCCGAGGAACCGACACTGCTGCGCACGAGAGGCTGCACACGAGAGGCCTGCTGTAGACAGGTGCCAGTTTTGAAGCGCGCTATGACCAGCAGCACCGCCCCCGAGCTGGCCAAGGCCCGTCTGGGCGTGCTTGGCGGCAGCGGCCTCTATGCCATGGAGGGGCTGGAGGATCTGCGCGAGATCACGGTGGAAACCCCCTATGGCGATCCCTCCGACAGCCTGCGGCTCGGTCGGCTGGGAGATCTGGAGGTGGTGTTCCTGGCTCGCCACGGCCGCCACCACAGCCACACCCCGTCGGAGGTGCCCTATCGGGCCAACCTCTGGGCCCTGCGCTCCCTCGGAGTGCGCTGGATCTTCTCGGTGTCGGCGGTGGGATCCCTCCAGGAGCATCTGCGGCCCCTCGACATGGTGGTGCCCGATCAGTTCATCGATCGCACCCATCAGCGGCCCCTCAGCTTCTTCGGCGAGGGCCTGGTGGCCCACGTCACCAACGCCGACCCCTTCTGTCCGGTGCTCAGCCGCATCCTGGCGGACGTGGGAGAAAGCCTGATGCCGGAGGGGCGGACTCTGCACCGCGGCGGCACCTACCTCTGCATGGAGGGTCCGGCCTTCTCCACCCGGGCTGAATCGGAGCTCTACCGCTCCTGGGGCTGCTCGGTGATCGGCATGACCAACCACACCGAGGCCCGCCTGGCCCGAGAGGCGGAGATCGCCTACACCACCCTGGCAATGGTCACCGATTACGACTGTTGGCACCAGGAGCACGACTCCGTGACGGTGGAGATGGTGATCGAGAACCTCCGCAGCAACGCCACCTTGGCCCAGCAGATCATCGCGATGGCCGCCCAGCGGATCGAAGCCCAGCGCCCCCCCAGTGGCGCCCACCAGGCCCTTCGCAACGCCCTGATGACGGCGCCGGAGCAGGTGCCTGCCGAAACCCGTCTCCGCACCGAACTGTTCACCAGCCCCTACTGGGGCCCCGCCAGCTGCTGACAATCTGGAGAGATCCTGCGTGGAGTCGCCCATGGCTGGTTGGGAGTACCAGGTGATCCACATCAACGTGGAACCCCCCAAGCCCCCAGGCCCACCGACGCCTGCGGATGGACCGGCAGAGGCTCCACCAGCCGCCGGCGAGGGCTCGGGCGGCAAGCCGATGTTCTCGGAAACCTTCCTGAAGAAGGAATTTCCCCAGTTCTACGAAAAACCTCCCACTGAGGGATCCGCCGGCCAGGCCCAGCATCCGGCCCACCAGCTGCAGACCTTCCTCAACGGCCATGGCGCCCAGGGTTGGGAATTGATTGGTGTGTTTCCCGTGGGCAACCTCACGATGATGTTTTTCCGGCGTCCGAAGCCGACCGAGCCAAAGCCGGCCAGCCCGACCAAGGAGCCGGCGGCCATGAAGCCAGCGGTGGCATCAGAGTCATCGGCGACATCGGAGTCAGCATCGGGGCCGGCAGCAGAGGCGGCTGACAACGCCGCGAACAGGGAGGGAACGCTCGATGAGGTTCTCCGGCGCCTCGAACAGATCGAGGCGCGACTCCACGTCCGCGAGCTGGAGGGAGACCGCTCAACGCCGACGGACCGGCCGACCCGCCCCCGGCGGGATGCCGGTTCCGCTCAGACCAGCGCCGGGCGCTCCGAGGCCCGATCGGCAGTCCCCGGCGAATGGGTGACCCCAGCCCAGCTGGCCAACCTCGCCGATGAAACCCCACTCCCCAGCAGCCGGGCGGCCCTGGCGATCGGCCTGCGTTCCGCCACCAGCCTGGCGAACCATGGCGCTCGCTACGGCTACGCACCGGGGCTCAGCAAGCGCGGCCCCAACGGCCTGGTGGCCATCTACACCGGTTCCGGCACAGCCGAGAAGGGGGGCCAGGTGCGGCGGCTGTGGATCGTGGTGCCTGCCCAGCGCCTGAAGGGCTGAGCCGCGCCGCGATGCCGCGCCTCCGCCTCAGGAAGGAGTGAGCGCCGCCAGAGCCGCCCGCAGCGAAGGACCGGTGCTGGCCAGATGGCTGGCGGCCCGATGCGCATTGAGGCCGCCGAGGGCCATCAGCAGGGCCAGCTTGACCGATCCCCCGGCCTCGGCCAGCAGTTCACCCCCCCGAGCCCGCTCCACCCCGGCCAGGTCGCGGAGGATGCGCAGGGCACGGTCCTCCAGCTTGCTGTTAGTCACAGCTACATCCACCATACGGTTGCAATACACCTTGCCCAGCCGCACCATCACCCCGGTGGAGAGGATGTTGAGGGCCATCTTGGTGGCGGTGCCGGCCTTGAGACGGGTGGAGCCGGTGAGCAATTCGGGTCCGGTCAGCAGACGAATATCGATGTCGCAGGGCATCGGCGCCTGCTCGGCGGGCACGCAGGCCAGGGCAATGGCCAGGGCTCCGATGCTGCGGGCATGGCTGAGTCCTCCGAGCACGTAGGGGGTGGTGCCACCCGCCGCGATCCCGACCAGGGCATCGGCGGGGCCGAAGCCCCGCTCCTTCAGGTCGGCCAGGCCGGCATCGAAGAGATCCTCAAGACCCTCGGAGCTCTTCAGCAGGGCCGGGGATCCACCAGCGAGCACACCCTGCACCAGCTCGGGCGGTGTGCAGAAGGTAGGGGGGCATTCGGCCGCATCCAACACACCGAGGCGGCCGGAGGTGCCGGCGCCGAGATAGAAGAGCCGTCCACCGGAGCGCAGCCGCTGGGCGATCGCGTCCACCGCTGCGGCGAGGCACGGCGCCGCCTCGGCCACAGCCCGCTGCGGCTCCAATTCGTTCTCACAGAAGAGGGACACCAGAGCAGCGGTCTCGAGTTCGTCGAGGGCCTCACTGGCGGGATTGGGCTGTTCGGTGAGCAGATGGCCGCGGTCGACGGCCTGGGGTGTGGCGCTCACAGCAGACCCTCCAGGCGGCGCCGGAAGGCCTCCAGTTCAGGATCGCCAAGGGGCGGGGAGGCCTCCGCGGTGTTAGGAGCGTCTGGAGCCAGCTGCTCCTGCCACTGGCTCACATCCATGTTGCGTTCGGGCGGGGCAATCAACAGGCGCTCCTCATCGCTGCGGGGCAGGAAACCGGCCGGTACGAACCGGGCCTCGTAACCCGCCTCGTTGCAGAACATCTCGATCTCCTGGCGTTCGAGCACCTCCACGGTGGGAACGGGGAAATCCTGGGCCTCCAGCAGCCCGGCGTAGCGCTCGGCATCATCGGGATCCTCGAACAGCAGCACCACGGTGCGGCCCGCCAACTCGATCGAGTGGATTCCCTCCTGGTCACCGCCAGCGTCGAAGAGCAGCACATGCACCCTCACGGGTGAAGGGGTCTCGGGCACAGTGAAAGGCTAAGGCTGAACCCAGTGTCTCATCACCGGTCCGCCGTGGCGCTGCCGTCGTGCCGCTCCTGGGCCAGCTGCTGAAGCCGGCGGTAGAGGGCCTGCTCGGCCTCATCCAGGTCGGTCGGCACCACGATGCGCACCTCCACGAGCTGATCCCCACAGCGCTGTCCATCTCGCAGGCCCCTTCCCCGCAGGCGCAGCAGACGGCCGCTGGAAGAGCCCGCCGGCACCCGCAGCCGCACCGGACCCTCCAGGGTGGGCACCACCACCTGACACCCGAGCACCGCATCCGCCGGCGCCAGTTCGAGGGGGTACAGCACCCGCAGACCATCGATCCGCAGCCCCTCCTCGGTGCGCACGCGAAGCTGCAGAAAGTGGTCGCCCCCCCCGGGGGTCACGCCGGCCAAGCGAAGCCGCCAGCCATCACCGGCCAGCGGCGGCGTGTTCACCTCCACCATCAGGCCATCGGCCAGTTCCAGTTCGACCCGGCCCCCCCCCAGGGCCTGCTCGGGGCTGAGGTTGAGCACAGTCTCCTCGTCCGTGGCCGCCACCACCGGCGACGGCGGCGGCGGCGGCGCGGTGGCCACATCACCCCGACCGACCGCATCACCCCGACCGACAGCCGCGGATGAGTCCCGCCAGCGGCCCTCCCGGGATTCCGTCGAAGCAGCAGCGGCTTCAGCGTTGCCGCGGTAGGCCAGCGGATCCTCTGGCTCATCCCCTGGGGGAACCCGGCCGAAGAGGCGATCGAGATAGGCCTCGAAATCGGGGAAGCCGCTGGCGAAAGGATCCCCGGCCCCGGACCCCCCCCCCGCGGCCAGGCCCTCCTCCCAGGCCCGGCGCTTGCGGAGATCGGAGAGCACGGCATAGGCCTCATTCACCTGCTTGAAGCGTTCCTCCGCCACCGGATCGCTGCCATTGAGATCCGGATGCCAGCGGCGAGCCTGATCGCGGAAAGCCCGCTTCAAGGCAACGGCGTCGGCCCCGGGCTCCAAGCCCAGAACCGCCCAGTAGTCGCGGCCCCGCTCGCTCTCAACCATTGGACCAGGGATCATCCGGTTCCGGCTGGGGTGGGGGCGAAGGCTGCCGGTCGCGGTCGGATCCGGAACGACGGCGCTGAACCTCGTCGCCAGCGTCCGTCCGCCAGGCGGTGGGAGAGCTGGAGAGCGGATCTCGACGGATCTCGCGGAAGGATCCAGCCTCATCCCAGGCCGGCCCGGCATCATTCCAATCGCTGCGGGCCGGCCCATCGAGCCGGTCACGGCCGGCCGGGACCCCAGCCGATCCCAGTCCGTAGGCGGCGGACGGCGAGGCGTCCCAACGGGAGTCGTAGCGGGCTTCATAGCGATAGCCCTCTCCCCGCTCGGCCGCGGGGCGTCGCGGCGAGCTGGCCCAAGGGTCGGAGCGGCCGTCCCGGTCCCACTCGTCCCAGTCGTCGTCGGCGAAGAGTTCATCGCGCAGGGAGCCGAGCGTGTTCTTGATGCCCTGCAGGGGACCCGCTTCAGCGCGACGCTCGCTGAGGAGACGGCGGTTGAGCCCGAACAGGGCTTCCTGAAGCTGGCTCACAGCCAGTTCCAGCTCGGCGGTGTCCTCGGAGCGGAGCAGATCCTGCACATCCCGCAGGGCAAGTTCCACCGAGCGCTGCTGCCGTTCGGCCCCGTAGGGGCCGAGTTCCAGGGCCGCATCCCGCAGGCGCCGTTCCGCCTGCGACACCAGGGTCTGGGCCCGGTTGCGTCGGTCGATCTCGGAGCGCTTGCGACGATCCTCCGCCGCCTTCTGCTCAGCTTCCAGCAGCAGTCGGTTGATTTCTTCCTCGCTGAGGTTGGTGCCGCCCTGGATCGAAACGCTTTGCTGACGGCCCGTGGTGCGGTCGGTGGCGGCCACCTGCAACAGACCATTGGCATCGATGTCGAAGGACACCTGCACTTGAGGCACCCCCCGCGGCGCCGGCGGGATGCCGGAGAGGCGGAAGCGGCCGAGCGACTTGTTGCCCTCCGCCATCTGGCGCTCCCCCTGGAGCACGTGGATCTCCACCGAGTTCTGGTTGGGCTCGGAGGTGCTGAACACATCGCTCTTGCGCACCGGGATGGGAGTGTTGCGGGGAATCAGCACCTTCATCACCCCACCGATCGTCTCCAGTCCCAGGGAGAGGGGGGTGACATCGTTGAGCATCAGGTCGCGCAGTTCGCCGGTGAGGATGCCGGCCTGCACCGCGGCCCCGATCGCCACCACCTCATCAGGATTCACCGACTGGCAGGGTTCGCGGGGGATCAGGGTGCGCACCATCTCCTGAACCATCGGCATGCGGCTGCTGCCGCCCACCAGCACCACGTCGTCGATCGCATCGGCGGCCAGCCCCGAATCCCGCAACGCCCCCTGCACGGGCCGCAGCAACCGGTCGAGCAGATCGGGGCAGAGGGATTCAAAACGCGACCGCTCCAGGGTGGTCTCGATGTGCAGGGGGCTTGCCTCCGCCGTGGCGATGAAGGGCAGGGAGATCGGGGTGCTGCGCACACCGGACAGTTCGATCTTGGCCTTCTCAGCCGCCTCGGTGAGGCGCTGCAGCGCTTGACGGTCGCGACGCAGGTCGATGCCGTGCTCCTGCTGGAAGGTATCGGCCAGCCAGTCCACGATGCGGCGGTCCCAGTCGTTGCCGCCCAACTGGGTGTCACCGCTGGTGGCCTTCACATCAAACACCCCGTTGGCGATCCGCAGAACAGAAACATCGAAGGTGCCACCGCCCAGGTCGAACACCAGCACCCGCTTCACCGTGCTGCGGTCGAAGCCGTAGGCCAGGGCGGCGGCCGTGGGTTCGTTGAGAATGCGCTCCACCGTGATCCCGGCCAACCGTCCGGCATCGCGGGTGGCCTGGCGCTGGGCATCGTTGAAGTAGGCGGGCACGGTGATCACCGCCGCCTCCACCGGCTCCCCTAAATACGTGGAGGCGTCGTCCACCAGCTTGCGCAGGATGCTGGCCACGAGCTCCTCGGGAGCGTATTCCCGTTCGGTGGCCGGGCACACCACCCGCACGTTGCCCTGGTCGTTCGCCCGCACGCTGTAGGGCACACCGAGGCTGCCCTCGTCGAGCTCGTCCCAGGCCCTTCCCACGAAGCGCTTGAGGTTAGAAAAGGTGTTGCGCGGGTTGAGCACCAGCTGGCGGCGACCCAGCTGGCCCACCAGCAACTCCTGGTCGCGGCTGAAGCCCACCACCGAGGGAGTGGTGCGCCCCCCCTCCGCGTTGGCGATCACCTGGGGGCGGCCACCTTCGAGCACGGCCACCACCGAGTTGGTGGTGCCCAGGTCGATGCCAACGATGCGCCCCATGAATCTTCGACTGATGGCCCGGTTGTGACCGGTTCCCGGATACGCCCTCACGCTACCGGGCGTTGGCAGGACGTTAAACCGGACTTAAACCACGGGCCCCATGGGCCTTCGTAAAATTGCCTAATGGAATTTCCTTGGCACTTCAAGCCGAGGAACGGCCTGATCCTCCGCGCATGGAGCGCATGAGCAGCCTATCGACCCCCAAAGCAGAGCCGGAGTCTCTGGCCAGTGCCTACACCCTGAGACGCCGGCCGATGTCAGAGAAACTGCTCGATGGGGGGTTCCGAAACCTCACCATGGGCCTCGCGGCCCTGGTAGCAACCGTTTTGCTGGCGATCTTGATCACGGTGTTCAGTGGTGCCCGCGAGGCGATCGCCGAATTCGGCGTGAGCTTCCTCACCAGCTCCGCCTGGGATCCCGTCAACGAGAAGTACGGAGCCTTCACGGCCATCTACGGCACCCTGGTCAGTTCATTTTTTGCCCTGTTGCTGGCCGTGCCGCTCGGAATCGGCACAGCCATCTTCATTACTGAAGACATCATTCCCAGCTCCTTGCGAGAAGCCATTGGTCTGATGGTTGAGCTGCTGGCCGCCATCCCCTCGGTGGTGCTGGGGCTATGGGCCATCTTCGTGATGGAACCAGCCATCCGCCCGCTGCTCAACCTCAGCCACAAGTTGCTCGGCTGGACTCCTTTTTTCAGCACCGTGCCCCAGGGCCCGGGCATGGCTCCAGCGATTCTAATTCTGGTGGTGATGGTGCTGCCGATCATCACGGCCATTGCCCGCGATGCCCTCAACCAGGTGCCGATCGAGTTGCGCCAAGGCGCCTACGGCATCGGCACCACCCGCTGGGGGGCCATCTTCAACATCATCCTGCCGGCTGCCATCTCGGCGATCGTCGGCGGCGTGATGCTCGCCCTGGGGAGGGCCATGGGCGAGACGATGGCCGTCACCATGATCATTGGCAACGCGCTCAATTTCAACGTTTCCCTATTGGCTCCGGGCAACACGATCGCCTCGATGCTCGCCAACCAGTTCGGCGAAGCCGATGGCATCCAAGTTTCGGCGCTCATGTATGCCGCCCTGATCCTGATGTTGCTCACCTTTGTGGTGAATGTGGCGGCCCAATGGATCGTGCGCAAACTCAGCCTCCGCTACTGACACTTCCGCCGTAATCCGTTGCCAAGCCAACTCCGATGACCCCATTTCCACAAGCTCACTCGGCTGCTTCCCTCTTTGATCGGGGCACACTGTTTTTCAAGCCGAGCCTCGGCCGCAACCGGTTCAATTCCCTCTGCACCTCCATTGCCGGCCTCTTTGCTTCGATCGCGGTGCTCCCCCTTGTGTTGGTGCTCCTCTATGTGCTGGTCCAGGGTGGGCGCCTGATCACCCCAAGCCTCTTCACCCAGCTTCCGCCGGCCCCCGGCCTCACCGGCGGCGGCATCGGCAACGCCATCATCGGGACGGTGGTGGTGACGCTGATCGCTGCCCTCCTGGCCATCCCGATCGGTGTTGGCGGCGGCATCTACCTCTCCGAATACAACCGCAATGGCTGGTTCGCCCAAGTGGTGCGTTTCTGCAACGACGTGCTGGCGGGGGTTCCCTCGATCATCAGTGGCGTTTTTGTGTATGGCCTCATCGTGGCCACTCGGATTTTCTTCGGCCAGAGCTACAGCGCCATGGCCGGAGGTATCGCCCTCTCGGTGCTGATGCTGCCCACCGTGATCAAAACCACCGATGAAGGCCTCAAGCTTGTCCCCCAGGAGCTTCGCTGGGGCGCCTATGGCGTTGGGGCTTCGCAGGTGGTCACGATCCTGAAAGTGGTGCTGCCTTCCGCCTTCACCCCGATCGCCACTGGGGTGGTCCTGGCGATCGCCAGGGCGGCGGGCGAAACAGCCCCCCTGATCTTCACAGCGCTGTTTTCACCCTTCTGGCCGGAGGGGATTTTCAATCCGATCGCCAGCATGTCGGTATTGATTTTCAACTTCGCCATCATGCCGTATGAGCCCCAAAACCAACTAGCATGGGCTGCATCTTTTGTGCTGGTTGTGATGATCCTTGCCGCCAACCTGCTGGCCCGCTGGATCACCCGGGTTAGCCGCCCCTGAAGCCAAGCCTTGAAGACTTCTAAAACGAAGCCTTTTAAAATTTAGAACCGTCTCTCAACTCTCTAAGCCGTCATGACCTCCAGCATCGCCCCCCGCCAAACTGCCCAGGTCGACACCTGCATGTCACTGCAGAATGTGACGATCTCCTATGGCAGCTTTGAGGCGGTTCGCAATGTCTTTGTCGACATTCCCCGCGGCAAAGTTACAGCTTTTATCGGTCCTTCCGGCTGCGGGAAGTCCACCGTGCTGCGCGGCCTGAACAGGATGAATGATCTGATCCCCGGCTGCACCCTCAAGGGCAAGGTTATTTTTGATGGGATGGACCTCTATGACAGCCGTGTTGACCCGGTCGAGGTGCGCCGCCGGATTGGCATGGTGTTTCAAAAGCCCAACCCCTTCCCGAAAACCATCTACGAAAACATCGCCTTCGGTGCCCGAATCAATGGTTACCGCGGCAACATGGATGAACTGGTAGAACGTTCGCTTCGCAAGGCGGCCGTTTGGGATGAATGCAAAGACAAACTGCAGGAAAGTGGCTTTGCCCTCTCCGGTGGCCAGCAGCAACGTCTCTGCATCGCCCGCGCGATTGCCACCGAGCCTGAGGTGATCCTGATGGATGAACCCTGTTCGGCCCTCGATCCGATCTCAACCCTCAAGATCGAGGAAACGATGCATGAGCTTAAGCGCAGCTACACGATCGTTATCGTGACCCACAACATGCAGCAGGCTGTTCGAGTTGCTGACATGACCGCTTTTTATAATGCCGAGGCAGTGGACGGCGGATCAGGCAAGGTCGGTTACCTGGTGGAATTCGACCGTACCGAAAACATCTTCAATTCGCCCACCCAGCAGGCCACCCTGGATTACGTCAGCGGTCGGTTTGGTTGAACCGAAACAACATCGCTGAGCTGCCATGGAGATTGTGCTTCGATTTCCATGGCAGTGCAGCGATTTGCCATCCGAAGCGATTGGTGAAGTCCATAAAAAAGCCGGCCCAAGGGCCGGCTTTTTGAATACGGAGAGGGAGGGATTCGAACCCTCGATAGAGTTGCCCCTATACAGCATTTCCAGTGCTGCGCCTTCGACCACTCGGCCACCTCTCCAGGGGCAAAATGGGGCAGGTGCAAACTTAGCAGCCCATGCCCCACACCTGCACCATCAGGATCCTTCGCCATCACGACTCCGCCATCACGCCATGGAAGCGAACCCTCCCCCCAGCCACACCATCACCGTGCACTGGCGCCAGGAGGGCCGGGTGATTCGCCACCAGGTTCCCGAGGGGGCCTACATCCTGCGCAGCTTCGAGGAGCAGGGCGATCCACTGCCGTTCAGCTGCCGAAACGGCTGTTGCACGGCCTGTGCCGTGCGGGTGCTGAGCGGCAGCATCGATCAGCATGAAGCCCTCGGCCTCTCCAGAGAGCTGAGAAGCCGGGGCTACGGCCTCCTCTGCGTGGCCCGCGCCACCGGTGCGCTGGAGGTGGAGACCCAAGATGAAGACGAGGTCTACGAGCTGCAGTTCGGCCGTCACTTCGGTCGCGGCCGCGTGCGGCCGGGCCTGCCCCTCGAAGAGGAATGAAATGAGCAGCATGTCGACACCCGCCCTTCCCAGTCAGTCCGACGCGGCGCTGCGGGACGCCAACCTGCCGCCCGGGGAGCTGGAGAGGCTCCTCTCGGTAGCCAAGAGAGCCGCCCAGGCCGGCGCCGTGCCCCTGAAGGAGCTGTTTGGGCAGGTGGTGAAGATCCAAGCCAAGGGAGCGGCCGGGAACTTGGTTACGGAGGCGGACCATGCCGCCGAGGACGCCGTGCTGCAGGTCCTGGCGGCCGAGACCCCCGGCATCGCGGTGAACGCCGAGGAGAGCGGCCGCCGGGCCGGGGAAGGCGACCTGGAGTGGTGTGTCGACCCCCTGGATGGCACCACCAATTACGCCCACGGTTTCCCCTTCTTCGGCACCTCCGTGGGACTCACCTGGCGGGGCCGACCCCTGCTCGGAGCCCTGGCCCTGCCGGCCCTCGACCAGTTCTTCTGGGCGGCCCCAGGCCATGGCGCCTGGTGCAACGACGAACGGCTCCAGGTGAGCGGCTGCGGCCGCGTGGCCGATGCCCTGCTGGCCACCGGCTTCGCCTACGACCGCATCGAACGGCTGGACAACAACTACGCCGAATTTGCCTGGTTCACCCACCGCAGCCACGGGGTCAGGCGGGCCGGTGCTGCGGCCGTGGACCTCGCCTATGTGGCGGCGGGCCGCTTCGATGGCTATTGGGAGCGGGGCCTCTCCCCCTGGGATCTGGCCGCCGGCGTGGTGCTCGTGGAGCAGGCAGGCGGCGTTGTGAGCGGCTACGACAGCTCGCCTCTCAATCTGGCGAGCGGTCGGGTGCTGGCCTGCGGACCGGGCCTGCATGCCGAGATGGTGGCCGAGCTGGCCCGCTGCGCTCCCCTGAGCGGCAGCAGCTACGGCGCCGCCGAGCTCGATCCGGCCGCTCCATAGGATCGCTCCGCCACTCCGCCGCCCTGCCTCTCCCCACCATGGCTCTGCAACCAGCTGCCGGCGCCCGGGATCTCCAGCCCGGCGCGGTGGAGAGCAATCGCCGCATCCGTGAACTGCTGGCGGGGGTCTACCGCCTCTGGGGCTACCAGGAGGTGACACCGCCCACGATCGAACGGATTACCTCCCTCGAGGCCGGCGGAGCGATCAACAGTGGCGAGATCCTGCGGCTGGCGGCGGATGAACCCCTCGGCCTGCGGCCCGAGCTCACCGCACCGATCGCCAGGGCCGCCTGCAGTCGCATGCGCGGTCGCCCCAGGCCCCTGCGTCTCTGGGCCAGTGGCACCACCTTCCGCACCTCCATCAGCGATGGTGGCGGACAGCGGATCCATGAGGAGCTCCAGAGTGGTGTCGAGCTGTTGGGGGAGGGGTCCTCCGCGGCCGACGCGGAGTTGCTGCAGCTGCTCCTGGCAGCGGTGGCCACCCTGGGCCTGGAGGAAGCGCATCGCCCCACCCTCCTGGTGGGGCACCATGGCCTCCTCGACGCCCTGCTCAGCCAGGCGCCGGCGGAGCAGCGTGGTTCCATCCGCAGGGCGCTCACCGGCTTCGATCCTCTGGCTCTGGAACAACTCAACCTGCCGGCTCCGCAGCGGGAGAGCTTCCGCACCCTCCTGGCCCTGCGCGGTGAACCCGAACGAGTGCTCTACCAATTGGAGCAATGGCTCGGGCCCATCCCCCTGCTCCAGACCTTGGCCGACACCCTGACCGCAGTGGCTCCGGCGGCGGCGGCACGGGGGGTGCGCCTGCAGCTCGATCCGAGCTTCCAGCCCCATTTCGACCTCTACGACGGGCTGGTGTTCCGGCTGGTGTGCCAGGGACACGATG
>Ga0209298_10000336_pt1 | contig 31666 bp, 23 predicted proteins | sample S_140806_EF_Meta_FD_187325 | JGI IMG/M metagenome (GOLD analysis project Ga0209298, IMG submission 187325) | Freshwater microbial communities from Lake Simoncouche, Canada to study carbon cycling - S_140806_EF_MetaG (SPAdes) (version 2) | ecosystem: Environmental > Aquatic > Freshwater > Lake ... | reverse complement strand
CTGGGGAATGGATGTGTTGAAGGAAGAGAAATATTCTGGAATCGAATTGATCGATTTGCGAACACTTGCTCCTTTGGATTACGAAACAGTCATGACCTCAGTGAAGAAAACAGGACGCGTTGTTGTGTTGCACGAAGACTCGCTAACGGGCGGAATAGGCGGGGAATTGGCTTCACGCATTACCGAAGAGTGTTTTGAATATCTTGATGCTCCTGTTACGCGATGCGCAAGTTTGGATACTCCCATCCCTTTTAACGCGGGATTGGAGGTGAATTTCATGGCTAACAATCGATTGAGAACAACATTGGACAAAGTCCTTTCGTATTAAGTTTTCCTAGATTAATTTTATCGCTAATGAAAAGGCGGTGGAATTTATTTCAAGTCGTGCAGGTGTTTGTGCTTGCCCTTGCGACGAGTGCTTCAATGGCGCAGGTTTCGCTTGTTGCCGATTACACCGCTCATTACGGAATTGTTGAAGGGACAGACCTTACGGGATATGTCACTTATGATGTCTATGTCGCTTTTCCGAATACGAATTACAGATTAACTTCTATTGGAGGCGGGCTTCAAGCAGACCCGAACTTCACCGTTCAGATTTCTTCCGATTGCAATTTCTTCCAACATATAACTGGAAGTTATTTTTCTGAAGGAATCAATTGCGCTGATTACGCTGCAAGTCCCGCCTTGGAATGGGACAGTCGTTTTGCTCTTGGAAGTGAATGCAACAACACGAGCTCTTCCCTTTATAACGTTTCTTCTGAAATGAACGCTTTGAACAATTGGGAAAATGGCAGTTCAACACTCTCGCTTTCGAATACGTTGTTTTTCCGCATGCCGAATGACCCTTCGGTGCAAACAAATACAGAGAACAAAATTTTAGTTGGAAGATTTACCACGTGTGGAAATTTGTGCGTGAAGTTGGGTGCTCAGTATTTTGAAAATTATTCCGGCCCTGGTTCAGCATTTCAAACCGAAGTGTTGGAAGGGTGTTTTAACAATCCATGTTTAGCTAATCCGATTGCACAGACCGCAACCGTAACACAAACCGGATGCTCAACAGAAACTCAAGTGATAAATTTGAATGTAGGTGGAAATGTTCCTGTGACCTATGAGTTGTGGAATACCTCAGTGAACGCGCTTGTTGGAACTTCAAATTCTATGGATGGAAGTTGTTCTTTCAACGCGCCAAGTGCAGGGTCTTTCGTTATTCATTCAACCGATACGTATGGATGTCGCGATACAACGAATGCCATTTCAATTTTAGAATTTATTGCGCCAAGTGTTCAGTTGATTGGAAATAATCTCACGTGTTTTCAAGATGCTTCTGGAAGTATTGAAATTTCAGGTTCAGGCGGAACAGGTGCTTTAACAGAACTTTCCACAAGCTCACCACTTCCATTTACATTAATGAATTTAAATGCTGGAGTCTTGAACGTGCAGGTGATTGATGAAAATGGATGCCTAGCATCGAGCAGTGTTCTGTTGGAAGAGCCAGCTGTTCTTCAAGCGACACTCACGCAACAAACTGATCTTGTCTGCGCCACGCAATGCACAGGTGCAATTTCGTATTCGTCAAACGGAGGAGTAGGGAATTATTCCGTCGAACTTCTTTCGAACGGCTCGTCAGGTTTGGCTTCTGGAATCTTGACTAATTTATGTGGAGGAGCAGACACGCTTGTTATTTCAGATGGAAACGGCTGCGCCTTTCAACTTCCATTCGAATTGAATTATCCCGACTCGCTGCAAATTCAAAGTTCTATTGTTGAGCCAACGTGTTACGAATATGTTGACGGAAATGCGAACTTGTTTTTCTCTGGAGGAACGGGGTCTTTACTCATAGATATCGCAAATGGTAATTTCGAGATCCTTCCGCAATCGGTTGTTGAATACCAATTGGCAAATCTTGGAGTAGGAACAATTTCCATTCATGTGGAAGACGATGCCGGTTGTTCAATCGATGAAGTCATTACTGTTGAATCTACTTTTCCTTCCAACTTGAATTTGAATACCACCTCAACGGAAGAGTCGTGCTTCAACAATTTAGACGGCACCGCTGAGGCTCTTCTTCAAGGTGGAAATGGTCCGTTTAGTTTTTTATGGAATGACCTGCAAGCGCAGCAAACCGCCTTGGCGACAGGACTTGTTGGCAATAGAAATTATCGTGTGGAAGTGACCGACGTGAATAACTGTATTTATAAAAGAACTGTTTTTGTTCCGTTGAAAGACGGATGTATTTTCATTGCGAATGCCATCACTCCGAATGGAGATGGATCGAATGACACATGGGTAATTGGCGGGTTAGATGGTTACGCAGATGCGTATGTTCAGGTGGTGAACAGATATGCACAAGTTGTTTTCGAATCGAATGGTTACGCGAATCCTTGGAGAGGCACATTGAACAACGAGCCTCTTCCACCTGCGGATTATTATTACGTCGTGAGCTATGACAAAAGCAAAGAACCTTTAACCGGAGTGGTATCCATAAAGTATGAATAACCTCACGTTAAATCCCCTTGCGAAGCATCTTACAAGGTATCTTTCGAAGAATCTTGTGAAACATCTTTCGAAGAATCTTGCCTTTGGCATCTTGCTTTGTGCATCTACATCTCAAGCACAACAGTATCCTCGTCGTACTTTATTCATGGTGAATCCGTATGCTGTGAATCCCGCTGCTGCTGGCGTGAATAGAGATATTCCACTTTACACGACCTACCGTTCGCAATGGAACGGCATGAATAACCATCCGAAGACATTTTATTTGACAGCGAATAAGCAATTGCCGAATGGGTTTGGAATTGGAGGTGTGTTGTTTCAGGACAAGACCGGAGCGTACTCAACAACATCATTTGAATTTTCAGGAGCATCGCATATTGCAATTAGTCGCAAACAATCTGTTGCTTTTGGCTTAAGTGGTATAGGAACGCAATATGTTTTTGATCTAAGTAATGCGGTTGTTCAAGATCCGAATGACGTGGCGTTGGGCGGCGGAGTGAAGCAATCCTCCTTTTCGTTGAATGCGAATGCAGGAATGATGCTTTACGGTCAGAACTATTATTTCGGAGTAAGTATTCCTTACCTCCTTCAACCGAAATTAAATTTTGGGAGTGGCAACATCAATGAACGGGTGATTCGACATTACCAATTGATGGGTTCATACGAATTCAGTTTAACCAAAGAATGGGGTCTTTCAACAAGCATCTTCACGAGATTCACGGAGGTGACACCTCTTCAAGTCGATTTGAATGCCATGTTGAATTACAACCGCGATTTGTGTTTCGGGTTGACCTATCGTCCGAAAGCCGCGTGGGCCGTCCTATTCGGATGGAAGTTCGAAGGGTATTCGATTTGGTATTCTTATGAAATGAATACTGGCGTGTCGAAAGCGCTTGGATTTAGTTCACATGAATTCACGTTAGGATACACCATAAAAGCACCACGTGGATTCCGTCAGAAATCGTTATCTCCGAAGCGAGATCTCTTAACACTGTGATCTTTTCAATTTTCATGATTTTTTTTTGTTTTTGGCCTTTTTGTTTGCCGCTATGGAATTATATTCGTGGCTATGAAAAAAATAGCATTGTTCTTCTCTCTCATTTGTGCCATTCAAATGAATGCACAGACATGGCAAGTTGGAAACACCACCCTTACAGAAAGTGACCTCGTTACGGGTTTAAGCCTTCCATGGGAAATGGTATGGGGTCCCGATGATTTCATTTGGTGCACAACACGCGTAGGAAAGGTATTGCGCATTGATCCTTCAACAGGAACATATACTTCAATCCTAGATAAAACTTCTTTGATTCCATACAGCGGTGGAAGTGAGCCAGGAATGTTAGGTATGGCCTTGCATCCAGATTTTTTGAATACACCTAAAGTTTATGTGGTGTACAATTACACGCAAGGGAACAACGTGAAGGAACGCTTGTCTATGTTCGATTGGGATGGAACAGCTTTGGTGAATGAAGTTCAATTGATTAACGCGATAGGCGGAAATTCAATTCACAACGGTTCACGTTTGGTAATTAGCCAAGATCAAAAAATAATCATGTCTACGGGTGACACCGGAGACGGCGGAGTTAGCTCCCAAGATTTGACTTCTCTGAATGGTAAAATTCTTCGCATCAATTTGGATGGTAGCATTCCTGCTGACAATCCAGATCCAAGCACATATGTTTATTCCTACGGTCACCGCAACTGTCAAGGTTTGGCGGTTGGTCCTAACGGAATTATCTACGCTTCTGAGCACGGACAAAACAATAGCGATGAGTTCAACATCATTGAGGCAGGAAGAAACTACGGTTGGCCAACTGTTCAAGGTGCATGTAACACCACCGCAGAAATTAACTACTGCACAGCGAACAATGTAAAAGAGCCGTTGATTGAATGGTCTCCTTGTCGCGCCGTTAATGGAATTGAATACTACAACCACCCTTCAATTCCAGAATGGAACAACTGTATACTTATGGCGGTTTTAGGTGGATTGAATAGCTCTTACGAGCGCATGACTGTATTGCACTTGAGTGCAGACGGACAATCTTTAACAACAGCAGATGTGAGTGGTTCAAACACAAATGCAGATGCGTTTTTCCAAAGCTTCAACAAGCGTCTTCGCGACATTTGTGTAAACCCACATGATGGTTCTGTATACGTTGCTTTGAACGGAGCGCAATATCCAGGTTCTGGTCCGAACACCATTAAAAAATTCCAAAACTTAGTTTGGGCAGGAATTCAAAACGAAGGTGTTTCTCAAAACTTAAATGTTTATCCAAATCCTTCTTCAGAAAGAGTAACAGTTGAATTCTCTTCGAATCAATTGGGCGGAAACTATTCTATCTATTCTTTCTCAGGAGCGTTGAAACATTCAATTCGTTTTTCAACGTTGAAAAACGAATTGAATGTTTCTGAATGGTCGAAAGGAAATTATTTCGTGGTTTCTGAATCTTCAATTGGAACAACATCTAAGACGTTTATCGTTCAGTAATAAATGAAGAATATTTTTATTTGGAAGACAGCAAAGTGGGTTTCACTTTGCTGTTTTTTTTTAGTGAGTAACGTTCTGTTTGCTCAAATAGTGCAGAAGCATATTGTATACGAAGTCCTTGAAGATTCGGCATTTGTAACCATTGAAGTTTATGACAGTTACACCGGATATCCAATTCAGGCGACGGCTCAAGTTGGAGGGCGAACATTTCAATGCAACGAGTTAGGTAGAGTCTCTGTTTACTGTAAAATCAGAAGGTGTGTTGATTTTGTTGCAGAAGGTTATTACGAAAGAGGATATTGTTTGAGCAATAACGAAGAGGTCAAAAAGAATGAGGTGATTCGGCTTGACATGAGTCCCATTTCAAAGCAAATGGAAGCACTGACTGTTATTGGTTACAACAACAAGCGCAGTAACCTCAGCACTCCAGCCAGCATTGGACTTGTGAAAGTTAATGCACATTATGGCGATGGATCTTCACTTCAAAACGCATTCAACTCTGTAAGCGGCGTGTCATACGATTCACGTGGTTATGGAGGAAGCACACGCTTGAACATTCGCGGAAGTTTTTTCAGAGCGCCAACTACTATCCGAAATGTGAAGATGTATTGGAAAGGAATAGCATTGACGAGCGCAGACGGACAATCGCCTTTAGAAATTGTAGATCCTTCGAATGTGGCGAATGCGAATATTCTGAAAGGCCCGGGCAGTGGCGTTTGGGGAAATGGAACTGGAGGAGTTGTTCTTTTTACGCCTTTTTCATTGAACCAGTCGGTATATGCGAAGGCGCAATACGAGCATGGTGAATTCGGATACAACAAATCGGTTTTTCAGGCGGGTATGAGTAAGAATGGATTCAGTTTAATGGTAAGTCAGATTAATCAGGAAACCAACGGCTACCGCGATCAAGAGGCCAACAAGAAAGAACAGACCTTAATAGAATTTTCAGCCAATTCGAAACGTTGGAAGCACTACGTTATGGCTATGCGCTACAAGGGCTATTGGGAATTGCCCGGTGCAATTTCTGCAACTCAGATCGCTGTGAATCCCCGTCAGGCCAATGCCTTCAGTATGGCGAATAACGCGCACGTAGATCGTTCAAGAGATATGGTCGGTTATTCTGGCGAGTTTATTTCGAAGAGAAATTTTCTTCTTGAGCTATCAGCGAATCTCTTTCAAACCGAAAAAATAAATCCTTACGGTACCTCCGCTCCGTCAAGCGGATACAAAGACGAGAGTGCTAAAGGAAACGGAGAGCGAGCGGTCTTATCGAAATCCTTCGACCTAAATAAAAAGGGGAGTTTTCCTATCAAGTTGAAGACATCGTTAGGAGAAGAAATTCAGTTCGAGAATTTTAACTTAAACGAATTCGGATTGTTGAATGGTGAATCGAACGGTGTTTCGAAATACAACTTCAACGTAGATTATATCACTTCGAATTTTTTCTATCAGGTGGAAGCGGAAGTGGCAAAGCGATTGTTCGCAACGGCATCTGTGGGTTTGAACAACACACAAGCGCGCATTACAGGAACTTCAAGAGATGCTGCCCAGCAATTGGTGGTGATAGAAGCCTACACCAACGCGAATCCGCAAGCTAGGCTTTATCCGAATGTAGGAATCAGTTATTCGCTTTCAAGAAATGAAAAATTAGGCGATTGGAATGTCTTCGGAAATTACAGCACAGGAAGCAGTGCGCCCACGATCTTTGAGCAATACGATTATTCCAAACAATATTTGAATGAAAATTTGAAAAATGAATTCGCTCGTAATGTTGAAGTAGGGGTGAAAGGTGCAGGGAAAATGTGGTTCGTCGAAATGAGTATTTACGATCAGCAAATTACAGATGCGATTGTTCCGAAGGAAACCTTGTTTAATGGCTATTATGCAACCTACATCAACGCTGGTAAGTTGGTTCAGCGAGGCATGGAGTTTACCGGAAGTGGCAATGTTGAGTTAGAGAAAGTGCGCCTTTACGGTTGGGTGAGCGGTTCTTGGACGAACTATGAATTGCTCGACGAGAGTGGTACGGGAAGAATGCCAGGTATGCCATTGGCGCAGTGTAACGGCGGATTAAATTTTACCGGGTTTTATGGATTCGGATGGTCCGTTACGAATCAATGGACAGACAAGGCACCGCTAAATTCGACTCAAACCGAATGGTCTGCAGCGAGAAACGTTTTGAATACTGAATTCACCTATGGGCATACATTTATTCGACGTGACGAAGTTGCCGGAGATTATGATCTAGTTACTCGAGTTCGTTCTTTAGGTTCAATTAACATCAATGCAGGAGCGAACAATGTCTTGAATACCAATTACACCACCTTCTATCAATTGAACGGTGTTGGCGGGAGGTTCTTTAATCCGATGGCGATAAGAAATTTTTATTCGGGAATAACACTGCGAATCTTCTTGTAAATTTGCAGCATGTTAAAAAAGGCTTTTTTCTTCGTCTTGCTTGTTGCATTTGGAATGGCGGGTTGCAAACCAACGCCTATTGCCGAAGCGAAATTTGAATTCGATGAAAGTCTTCAGTGGAAAAAGAGCGAGCCGGTTTCATTGAAATTAGACATTCGTGAAAACGCTGAACCGTGTGAGTTGTATTTAGATGTTCGTTACACCACACTCTTCCCATTCGATAAATTGGAATTGCACATCAAAGAAATTTCAGAGCAAGGCGTTGTTGTTCCTCGCGATGTGACCATTGAAATTCGAGACAAAGATGGTTTCGTAGGAGACATTAGCGGAGATCTCGGGGATATTGAGCGTGTTTTGGATTCAAATAAGCATTACGAAGATCACGGCGTATACACGTATGAGATTTCGTTTAATCATCCAGTCGATATCTTGTTAGGAATTATGGAGCTTCGTTTAAGGGCTGTTCCAAAAGCGAAGAAGTCATGAGAGATTTTAAAACATTTTCATTTCATACACTCGGGTGTAAACTGAACTTCTCGGAGTCTAGCACCTTGGCGCGCGATTTTCAAGAGCAAGGTTACGGCAGGGTGGAGTTGGAGGAAGGTCCAGACGTCTTGGTCATTAACACTTGCAGTGTTACCGATGAAGCCGATCAGAAATGTCGCTATACCGTCCGCAGAGCGAAGCGTTCGAATCCGAATGTATTCATTGCAGTTATCGGATGTTACGCGCAATTAAAGCCTGAAGAAATTTCAAAAATTGAAGGCGTGAATGTGGTTTTTGGAGCGAATGAGAAATTCAACTTGATTGATCGCATTAAAGCATACGACGAATCGGAAGGGAAAATATTTGCAGGTGAGATTAAAGATGTGAAAGAATTCATTCCTTCGTTTTCATCGGGGGATCGCACACGAACTTTCTTAAAGGTTCAAGACGGGTGCAATTATTTCTGCGCGTTCTGCACCATTCCTTTGGCGCGAGGAAGATCGCGCAGTGCGAATGTGGAATCAACAATTGAAGAGGCGAAGAAGGCCATTGTAGGCGGTGCGAAAGAGATTGTTTTAACCGGAGTAAACATTGGTGATTTTGGAACGGCTCACAATGAGACGCTGTTAGATTTAATTCAGAAGCTCGATGAGTTGGAAGGAATAGAGCGCTATCGCATCAGCAGTATTGAACCGAATTTATTGACGAATGAAATCATTTCATTCGTTTCCACTTCGAAAAATTTCATGCCTCATTTTCATATTCCTCTTCAAAGTGGAAGTGACGAAATATTGAAAGGCATGCGTCGACGTTACAGAACAGACTTGTATCGTGAAAGAATTGCATCAATTAAATCTGCTATGCCGCATGCGTGCATTGGCGTAGATGTGATTGTTGGTTTTCCCGGAGAGACCAATGAGCACTTCAATGAAACAGTTGAATTTTTAAAGGACTTGGATGTTTCATATTTGCATGTGTTCACCTACAGCGAGCGTGCAAATACGACTGCCTTGCGCATTGAAGACATTGTTCCGATGGAAGTTCGCAACGAACGAAACAAAATCTTACGATTGTTGAGCGCAAAGAAACGAGCGGCGTTTGATGCGTCGTTTAAAGGTCAAACAATGCCTGTGTTGTGGGAAAGCATAGATGATGAAAAGATGATTGCGGGTTTCACACCGAATTATATCAAAGTGCGAAAACCCGCAAATCAGTTTGTTTCCAATGAAACGAGTGAAGTAGAATTATAAAGTTCTAAACCAAGTTACAAAAGGTATTGGTTTATAAGTGTCGTTGATCCTAATTCCTGCAAGGGTAAACTGCACGGATCTTCCTTCACCTTGACTTGTGCGAAGTGCAGGCATTAAAATGAGAAAGGACTTGCTGTTTACGCTAGGTGTAACAACTGTTGTCAAAATGCCAGCAGGATTGTATTGATCGGTAGAATTAGTCCCATTCGTTTTCAGCAGTCCAAACATAGAATCGAAAACAAAACTATTTTTTTCATTTATACGAATGCTTGCTGCGACTGAACCAAGAACTCCTTTTTTTGCTCCAGAAGCGCCTCTTGTTGGGATGCCGTCAGTAGAAATATAGGTGCCAGGAATTTCTTCTTCTGCACTTTTATTAAAATCAAAATAGCCATAACCAACACCAAGTGTCAAATTCTTATCACGGTCACCGAAAGTAACGTTTCCAAAGGATAGGGAGATAAATGCCGAAGGATTCACATAACCGCCATTGCCAATAATTTCCCCAATTGAAAAATTCACTTTCGGATTTTTGGTTTGGAAGCTATACTTCGCGGCCAAGGCCAAAGGGCTCCCTATCCAAGTGGTCATAATTCCAACATTGAAATTGTCTGCTACCGCGACGTGAAATTCGGGCCCCCATAAGTTTATCATATAGTAATTGTTTTTCTTCTTAATCGGAAGCGCATTAGTTGTGAAAGAGTATCGTGTATTAAAAGGGTTGCTCTTTACTTTTTCATTGTTTATGACTACAAAGTCATCTTCATTGTAATTTGAAATAGATTTCACATCCGTTTTCTTTATGTAAATCTTTCCCACAGTCGTAGATTCAAATAGCATTTCACGACCATCATCGGAAATAATTGTCCCGATATATTCATTACCATTGGTGAGTTGAATAACTTTTAATGTGCTGTCTTTTTGCGCCAGAGTTATTGCCGAAAGGACTAAAAAAAGAAACAAAGTGCTAAGGATTTTTTTCATTGAGTAAATTATTTATTCAACCCAAATGTAGACTAAAACATTAGGAATCAATTTTTTAATCAGTTAGGAGCACTAAACTAATTTCATAAAAGCATCTGATAAACGTTTCAGTGCATTTACTTTATCTCGCGCATTCAACGGATCTGGCGGACCGTAAGGGGTCTTATTCACATCTATGATATATATCTTCTGATTCCCTTTGTGACGAAGTACATCGAATTCACAAAAATCTACTTTCATTGCTGCAGCGTATTTTTCTATTTGATCAATCTCTTCCGCAGAAAATAGTTCTTCCGGTGTATGAAGTGTTGCACGATGCGCTTTATTGGTAAACCGGTATTTTTTTGTTTTGAATTTCAGATACACCAATGGAATTTTTCCTGCAATAACAGGAACTCGGATGTCGACATATTCACCCGCTTCGTTCGTGTTGTCGAGTACCTTCTGATATACCGCATCTGTTTTCGGGAATGGCATTGGACAAACAACTTCTTGACCATCGTGCACGGCATTCTCATCGCTTTTTTCCACAGCAACTCCGATGTACGTCTTCGGATTTAGATTCATGGAATAGCCGAGTGCTTCCAAATGAACCACGTGCACCCGCTCTTTGGAAATGTCTGGGCAGTTCACATTAATGATTCTTGCTTTGGGATATTTTTTTCGCAATGCGCTGGCGCTGCCGTAGGTAGCGTTTTCAAAATAAATAATGACATCTGGATTGGCTACGAACTTATTGGTTAGTCGAACCTTATTCATTTTAGCAATTTTCGAAAGCGTTGTTTTCTTACTCGGATAGGTAGGTGCTGCAACCCAAACAGGAAGCTTGCCGCCGTTTTGAATGAAGAAAAGCCCTTCTCGAATAAGACAAGCGACGTCTTTAACAATGACCTCGAAAAAGGGCATTCCTTTTCTATAATTATTTCTTAAGCCCACGAGTTAAATAATTTAGGATTCAATGTTTGTGTTATGAAATCTCCATTCAATTGTCCGCGAGCAGGAGAATATTCCCTTCCATAAAAAATAATTTGAAGATGCAATTTGTTCCAGTTTTCTTCTGGAAACAATTTTTTCGCGTCGCGCTCAGTTTGCTCAACGGACTTTCCATTCGTTAATTTCCAACGAGTCATTAGTCTGTGAATGTGTGTATCAACTGGAAAGGCGGGTACGCCAAATGCTTGAGCCATAACAACGCTGGCGGTCTTGTGTCCCACACCGGGCAGTGCTTCTAGCGATTCGAATGAAGCAGGCACTTCGCCGTTGTGTTCGTTTATAATGATATGAGAAAGGTTGAAGATGGCTTTGCTTTTCGCCGGAGAAAGTCCGCAGGGCTTAATGATCTCGCGAATTTCTTCAATGCTCAACTTAATCATGTCGAACGGATTGTTCGCTTGTTTGAACAAATGCGGGGTAATGGTATTCACCCGAGCGTCTGTGCATTGCGCTGAAAGAAGCACCGCAATTAACAAAGTGAATGCGTCAGTATGATCGAGAGGTATGGGAGTTTCGGGGTATAGTTTTTCCAATTCAATTCTCACATAATCCGCCGCATCTTTCTTTTTCATTAGGGAATGAATTGAAATTGAGTTTTATCCCTTGTGAAATATTCACGCTTTGATTGTCCATTCCATCTAACTTGTACAATGTTCTGTTGGTCGGAATATAAGTCCAGCAGAATTGTATTGTTAACCACTACTTGATTCGGATCGAAGTAATTTCCTTCAATAAATAAAGTAGTCATGTCATTGTCTACGCTGTATCCAATAAAATTTAAAACGACATTTCTTCCAGCGACTTGAAGACTTAGTTTTTCTCCGATATACTTTTTCACAAGTTCAAATACTTCTGGTGATTGCGGGTAGAGTGAATGGTATCTGTAACATTGGGCCTCAATGGCGTGCTCTAAATCGTCGGTGAATATTTTCGATGTGATTTCAATAGCTCTGGTCTGAGCATTGAATTCAATGCTGGTATTGCTCAAGTAGAATTTATGAGGCACCGGTGCAGATGACTGAAGGCAAAGAGCCAATAGCGCGAAGCAGAACAATAGAACCGATTTCATTTCGCCAAATTACAACGAATTATAGTTTAGCCCTTACCTTTGAACCATGTTAAAATGCACATTGAATAGTGATGAGCTCGCAAAAGCAAAAGCAATTGTAGACGGTTCTCAGAAAATAGTTATTTCAACCCACATCTCGCCCGATGGTGATGCTATTGGTTCTTCATGCGCTATGGCGCAGATGTTAGTTAAAATGGGGAAGGAAGTGACAATTGTTCTTCCTGACCATGCTCCTGCTTATCTGAGTTGGTTGAGTGGAAATGAATATGTTGTGGTTTGCAAAGACCAAGGAGAAGAAACCGCCAAGCGCATTGAAGAAGCAGACGCGATTTTTATTTTAGATTACAATCATCTGGGAAGAATTGGTGAAACAGTAAAGAAATTGCTAGAAGCGCAGATGGGTGTGAAGCCATTTATTCTCATAGACCATCACGAGCAACCCGCCACTTTTCCTGAAGTAGTTTATTCAGACACGAGTATATGCAGTACGTGTGAGATGGTATTTCATTTTGCGGGAGCCATGAATTGGTTGGAGCTTATTGATGTGCCAACCGCTCAAGCTATTTACTGCGGAATTATGACCGACACCATGTCGTTCCGTTTTCCAAGTGTTAGTCCAGAAACGCACGAGATTGCTGCTTGGTTAATGCGCAAAGGATTGAAGCCACATGTGGTTCATGAGAATGTGTTGGACTCTCAGAGAGTTGAACGCTTGCGTTTGATGGGGTATGCGCTTTCAGAGTGCATGACTATTCTTCCAGAATACAAAGCTGCGTTCATTGCCATTACGAAAGATAAGCTCGATCACTTCAAACCGCAATCAGGCGATACCGAAGGACTAGTGAACATGGCGTTAAGTGTTGAAGGCACTACCATTGCCGCGTTTTTCAGAGAAGACGATGATTGTGTTCGTATTAGTTTTAGAAGCAAAGGCACACGCGATGTAAATCAGATGGCTCGAGCACACTTCAACGGGGGCGGACACAAGAATGCTGCGGGTGCGCGTTTGCATGAGTCGCTTGAACACACTATAGGGAAGTTTTTAGAGTTACTACAAAAAGGAGAGATATAATGAAATTGATCTATTTGGTTTTGGCATTCATCACAATTCTCATGAGTTGCGATAGCTGCACTAACGATAAAAAGGCTGTTCAGCAAATGACACAGGCGCAGATAGATTCGATGCTCATTGCTCAGAATAGAAATTTCCATTTGCAAGAAAAGGAACGGATACAAAAATTTGTCTCTGAAAAGCAATGGCCAACAACCATTACCGGAACTGGAATTCATTATTGGATATACGAAAACGGTGCGGGTGAAACAGTAAAGCCTGAGCAGGTCGCGATGGTTGAGTACGAAGTGTCATTGCTAGATGGCACTGTTATTTACAAAAGCCAACCCGGGGAAAAGGTGCCAGTGAAAATTGGACACGACAATGTTGAAAGTGGCTTGCACGAAGCGATTCAGCTTTTGCGTAAAGGAGACCGAGCGAAATTTGTACTGCCTTCTTATCGAGCTTATGGTTTAACAGGAGAAGGTAAAATTCCAATGAATGCGGCTGTAGTTTACGACATTCGTTTGGTTGAAATTCACTAACTAAATAATTCTTCTTAAAAGTTTAGCTAGCCATTCTTTGCGCGCATAGGGTGGGTGGACGAGTGACGTTGAATTGAAAAATCGACTCACATGCACTTCGGATTTTAAGTGACAGAATTCAAGGAATCCATGATAGCCATGTGAATAGCCCATTCCAGAAAAATTACTTCCTCCAAAGGGCATACGCACATCGCTGAGGTGAAGGAACACATCGTTAATGGTTACGCCACCAGCCCATGTATTTCGGGTGATAAATTTCCGCTCGTTTCTGTTGTGTGAAAACACGTAAAGTGCTAACGGCTTGTCTTTGCTTCGAATGAAGTCGACCGCCTCTTCCATGGATTCGTATTCGAAGATGGGAAGTATAGGTCCGAAAATTTCTTCTTTGAAAACTTGGGTTTCGGAGGAAACATTTCCAACCACAGTTAAACCGAACAAACGTTCGGTGGGTTTGTGTGTCCCTTCAAAGAGAATAGTTCCTCCTGTATTTCGAACTTCTTCAACCATGGATGTCAGTCGCGCATAGTGTTTTTCAGAAACGATGCAAACGACCTCGTCTGAATTTAATTCGCCATCTATGGTGTAATTTGAAAGGTAGTATTTCTGAAGATGCTCAACAAACTCAGTTGTTTTTCCTTTCGGTAATAAAACGTAATCAGTGGCTATGCACGTTTGTCCGGCATTGGTATATTTCCCCCAAAGAATTTTCTTCGCAGCATCTTTAAGGTCATAATCTTTTCCAATAACAACTGGAGATTTTCCACCAAGCTCCAGGGTAATGCTCGTTAGGTTTTTAGCAGCAGCAGCCATCACCAATTTTCCAACAGCTGGAGAACCAGTAAAGAAAATATGGTTGAAGGGAAGCTCAATCAATTGCGCGGCAACGGCGCCGTCTCCCAATACCACCGACACTTCTTTCGGAAGGAAGGTGTCTTCAATAAATGCCTTTAATGCTTCGCTGACAGTTAGGGTGTATTCTGAAGGTTTTATTATAGCGGTGTTCCCTGCTGCAAGACAAGATATAAGCGGAGTGAGAGTTAATTGAACGGGATAGTTCCAAGGAGAGAGAATGAGACAGACACCTTTCGATTCAACTTGTATTTTATTGCGCGCAAATGGATTTGCGAGGCTCATTCCAGGATAACTAATAGCCATCCATTCGTGAAGTTCTTTTCTTACAGCTTTCAATTCAGCGAAAATGAGAGAGAATTCCATAATGGAAGATTCGAAGGCGTGCTTGTTTAAGTCGATCTTTAAAGCTTGTGTTAATGCCGCCTCGTGTTTATGCAATCCTTTTTCAAATCTGTTGAGCACTTCTAAACGCTCGGAAAGGCTACTGTTTTTATAAAGTAATGCATGCTTTTTTTGCAGCTCGAAAGTTTCCATGTTCAACATAATTGTGTGCTATTCGTGTTCGCGAATTTTTTTCGTTTCGTGTTCGGCTGGTTCATCTGTGATTTCCTCTTCCTTCAAATACCAATCTTTTAAATTCGGCTGGCCTGCATCTGCCCACGCGCTTAACCAAAGGCTTCCAAGCGAATAAACAGCTGAACGCATTCTTCGTTCAATCTGTCCATTTAAAAGTTTGCTGTAGGCCTCTGAGAATTCTCTCGAATAGGTTCGTACTTCAATATTGTTTCGCACTTCAAATGCATATTTTTTATCGGAAGGAAAATGTTCGGTTAATTGCGCTTCAAACTTCAACACAGAATCTACTGCTGCGTAACTTTCTTTGAGTCTCTCCCAAATGAAATGTTGCGGGGCGGAAATGTATTCGGCTTGCCCAACAAAGAAATCGTATTGCGGAAATTGAATTTCAGGAACGCGACTTTCCCAAAAACCGTGAATGCCTTTTTGATTGGTCTTTTGTCCGTTGTAGTTGGAAGTGGAATGAAGAGGTACGTGCACATCTCCAACATAATGGCCTATTTCGGCTGATAGTCGAAGAACACGATTCACATCTTTTTCTTTGAAGGCAATCACCAATTTGGAATAAACGAGATACAAATTCCAAGGAACAATGCCATGTGCGCGAAGGCTATCTTCTCCGTATTTTGATACAGCGTCGTTCCAACGCTCGGGTAAATTATCAAATGGAGAAGAATTATTTTCTGTAGCGTATCGATCAACATCTAAGAAGTGACACTCAGCTTCCCCCTTAACACTGTATCTTCTTTTGTCTGGATCTACACTGTGATCTATTAAATAGTTCATGTTGTATTTATAGAATCCGAAAAGTTCTGGGGGAAGAGTATAGATAGCGAGTTCGTTAATTTTCTTATGTCCGAAGAATCCCCAGTCTAAACAGATGGGTGGTTCAGGTTCAATAGAAAAAGCATGCAAAGGAATACAAAGCACCAATAAGATTAGGGTCTTTGTTTTCATGTCGAAGGTATTACGCGTTGTCTATTTCTAGTTTCACCAACCTTCCATCACGCAGAATGGGAATGCATGGCACAGTATCTAACGTCAGACAATACTTCACATCTTTTTGAATTTTCAACTTCATCAAGCGCTTGCGATGCGAACTTGCGCGAAGGAAGCTGTAAAAATTATCGCGCGCTGAGCGGTATAAAAATTTAGCAGAGATGGTGCTGTCTTCGTTCGAAACGAATTTGCGAGTTTCTAAAAGTATGTCAGCAATGGCTCCCGCGCAGATGGTGTCTTCGAGATTCATTTTTTCCTTCCATCCGGAAGCGAGAATCAACACGTTTTTATTTTGAGCAATAAGCCAGTTGCTGAGGTAGGTAAGGTTGTTCAAACAACCGATTACAACAATGCTTTTGTCTTTTGCCACTTCAATGGCGTTGGTTCCGTTAGTAGTTGTAAGAACAACTGTTTTTCCAACTAAATCTGGATTCATGAAGGCGTATGGGGAGTTTCCAAAGTCGAAACCTTCCACCACTTGACCGTCTCTTTCAGCAGCCGTGATGTATCCTTTCGATTTATAGTCAACCGCTTTTTCAACTGAATTAATAGGAATGATCTCCTTAATACCGAAATGAAGCCCTGTCGTAATTGCACTCGTAGCGCGCAACACGTCAATAACAACAACAATATCAAAGCCATTGTCGTACAACGGGAAGTGACTTGGTGCATAACAAACTTCAACAATCTTTCTTTCGCTTAGTGCAGGCATAGGGTAGGTTCTAAAAGTCTAAATTTAGGAAAAGAAAAGGAAAGCGGCGAATTTGTTTATGCCATAACTAACTTCGCAACCTAATTAGAACCCATGCGTGTAAACAAATTCATAAGTGAATCGGGACTTTGTAGCCGAAGAGAAGCCGACAAGTTTATTGAACGCGGTCTTGTTACAATTAATGGAAAGAAGATAGGACTAGGTGCCGAAGTTGGACCAAGAGACGTGGTGAAAGTGAACGGTCGCGGTCTAAATAGAGAAGAGAAGCAAGATTTGGTTTTGGCTTTCAACAAGCCTATGGGCGTTGTTTCTACCACAGATAAAGTAGAGAAGAACAACATCATTGACTACATAAGCTACAGCGAACGAATTTTTCCGATTGGAAGATTAGATAAGGATTCTCAAGGACTTATTCTTTTGACAAATAATGGTGACTTGGTGAACAAAATTCTTCGCGCAGGAAACAAGAACGAAAAGGAATACATTGTTAGCGTAGATCGTCCGTTGTTCGCCGACTTCGCAGAGAAGATGAGTCAAGGCGTTCCTATTCTGGGCGTTCAAACTCGCCGATGCAAAGTTGTAGTTGAAACTCCGTTTGTATTTCGAATTACACTTATACAAGGACTGAACAGACAGATTCGAAGAATGTGTGAACACTTTGGATACACAGTCACTAAGTTAGAACGATGCCGCATCATGCACATTGGCATACAAGGGCTTCAGGTGGGTGAATTCAGACCTTTGGAGGAAGATGAGATGAGACTGTTGAATAAGTATCTTGAAAAATCGAAATCAGAAGCTCCGGAGAAGAAAGCTTCGAGCGATACAGACAAGCCTAAGCCGAAACCAAGACCTAAGCCGAAGCCAAGAACAAGTACTTCTGCATCTTCACCGTCATCATCGAAACCAAGATTTAAAGCCGGTAGTAAGTCTCATGCTAAACCTGGTGAACGCACGTTTCGAAACGGGCCTAGCAAGGGCAGTAGCAGTCGCGGAAATTCAGGGAAGAGTAGCAGAGGGGGAGCGAAAAGAACGGGCAGATAGAACTTAGTGTAAAAATTACACTAAGTAATTCGTGCGTCTTGTTTATCTTTGTTGGAAATACAATTTCCTATGGCAAACATTGCTCACATTCATGCAAGACAAATTCTCGATTCGAGAGGTAATCCAACAATTGAAGTCGATGTAATAACAGATCAAGGTACTGTTGGTCGCGCTGCTGTTCCTTCGGGAGCAAGCACGGGCATGCACGAAGCGGTTGAGCTTCGCGATGGTGATCAAACGCAATATCTGGGCAAAGGCGTTATGCGTGCTGTTCAAAATGTCAATGAAGTTTTGAATAAGGAATTAGAGGGAGCTTCAGTTTTTGAACAGAACCTCATTGATATGGCTATGTGCGCAATTGATGGAACAGACAACAAAAGTGTTTTGGGAGCGAACGCAATTTTAGGAGTTTCATTAGCGGTTGCCAAGGCAGCTGCAGAAACTTCCGGATTAAGTCTCTATAGATATATAGGTGGAGTGAGTGCAAATACACTTCCAGTTCCTATGATGAACATTATTAACGGAGGGGCACATGCCGACAACAAAGTAGATGTTCAAGAATTCATGATCCTTCCAGTAGGTGCTGAAACATTCAGTCAAGCCTTGCGCATGGGAGCTGAAGTGTTTCATCACTTGAAAGCTGTTTTGAAAAAACAAGGGCACATGACGAATGTCGGCGACGAGGGCGGATTCGCTCCGAACTTCAACAGCAACGAAGAAGCACTTCAAACCATTATGCAGGCAATTGAAGCTTCTGGATACAAAGCAGGAGAAGATATCATGTTGGGATTGGATTGCGCTTCAACAGAGTTCTACAATCCAGAAACGAAATTGTATCACTTGGAATCAACTGGGGAACACTTAACGAGTTCTCAAATGGTTGATTATTGGGCAGACTGGACGAAGCGTTACCCGATTGTTTCTATTGAGGACGGATGTTCAGAAGACGATTGGGATGGTTGGAAGTTAATGACTGAAAAGTTGGGTGACACGACTCAATTGGTTGGAGATGATTTATTCGTTACGAATGTAAATCGTCTTTCTCGAGGAATAGAGGAAGGCATAGCTAATAGTATTTTGGTTAAAGTGAATCAAATAGGCTCTTTGACAGAAACGATTGATGCGGTTAACATGGCTCACAGAGCGGGATATACTTCAGTAATGTCTCACAGAAGTGGAGAAACAGAAGACACCACTATTGCAGACCTATCCGTAGCGCTCAATACGGGACAGATTAAAACAGGTTCAGCTTCTCGTTCAGATCGTATTGCTAAGTATAATCAACTTTTACGTATTGAAGAGGAGTTGGGAAAGATGGCTTATTTTCCAGGAAAGAGCATCTTACGATAGAAGATTTTTCAGGTGTTTTGAAAAGGAGAACTTCGGTTCTCCTTTTTGTTTTGAATGAAATGAACAATTTGATGTTTACTACTGAAGTGACTTAGACACATGAACATGTGTATATGTTGCGTTTTCATTTTCTAAACAAATTTTGCATGTCCCAATCTTTGTGAATAAGAATGAAGCGCAAGAAATACATACTTTTTGGAATCCTAGTTTTAGGGGGTTCATTAGCGAATGCGCAGGTTTTGGACAGTACGCTGAATTCCATTAACAAGTTATATGCCCTGTGGGAAAAAGGTTACGCTCAATCCAAGGAACAGGCAATTTGGTCTGACTTCAAAGTTGCGAAAGCCTCTTGGCCGGTAATTGTAGATCAGACTTCTGTGGATATTCAAAAACACATCTACGAATCATACGCTTTGCGAGCAAGTGTGATGCGCGCAGACAAAGGTTTGTCAATCGTCTCAAGCAATCAGTACAATTTTGATCCGCAATTCGATGAAGATAATTTATGGTTTCGCTCGAGATATCAGAATGGTGTTGAATGGGATATTCTTTCTGGGGGATTAGTTGAAAACAGAAGGAAGGCTCAAATTATGGACAATGAACTTCAAATGAAGTTGCTTGAAAGTGGGAACTCTAACAATAGTGTGATTTCCTATGAGAATCGAAATCAAATTATTTACTACTTCAACAAAAAGAAAGTTGAGGTTTTGAGAGCTCGCTTGGAGATAAGCAATGCGAAGATGAGTGTCCTTACCGACTTAGCGGAATCGGGAGAGATAAAAACACCGATGCTGCTAGAGGCGCACAAGCAATTGATAGAAATAAATGGACAGTTTAATTTGTACGCCTCTTTCAATGATGGCCTAAAGACGATGTTGGATACAAGCAGGCTTACAACAGCGCACTTGCTACCTCCATTCGATGTTAACATTGTTTCACTTCGTGCGATTGCGGGTATGAAGTTTAATCCGGATAAGATGATTGAACTTCAGGCCAACAATGATAAGCTTCGTTACAACTGGCTAAATGATGTCAACTTATCTACAGGTATTCGCTACAACTATTTTGATGCCGTAGCATCGGATTTGAACAGAGGGTTTATGTCTGTGAATTTGAATGCCCGAATTCCATTGCGCGTTTTCCAAACGGAATACCGAGCACTATCGAAATTGCAGGAAGAAGAGGTGAAGTTGAACATACGTAAAGAAGACGAGTTACAGTGGTTAGAGATTTCGAATTTATTGTATGAATTGAGGTACAAGCAAAAACAATTCGCAAATCTGATAGAAAAGCAAAGACTACACGCCGACTTGCTCAAGAATTTTCATGGGCTCAAGAAAATTGAGGACCCTTCTTTTCAGCCTATTGTTGGCTTGAATGCGTTAGATGAGTTTTGGGCAATGGAAATAGAGAAGATAGATTTACTTCAACAGATGTATTTGAAATTAGGTGAAATTCAAGAAAAAATTCCAACAGAACCTATTGCCCAGTACATCATTCCGTGGAATGGAAACAGGACCATTAACGAAGGTGTTGAAGATTCGAATTATGTTGCGAATAAGCGTACGATGTATGTTTGGTCGAAAGCTTGGATGGATAAAAGTGCTACGGAAATTATCACAGATGTTCGTTTATGGAACATTCAGAAATTATTGATTTCAGCAGGTGGGAGCGAGTCCCACTTTTCTCAATTCAAGCAGTTGGTAGCTATGGCAGAGCGTAATGAATTGAAATGTGATTTGTTAATTGGAAACAACAGATGGTTGTCTTCGAATATGACTACGAAGTTGGACAGCGTTTGGAATAAAATTTCAGAATTACCTATTGAAGGAATTCATTTGGATATAGAAGTACATACGTTTGACGGATTTAAAGATAGTCCAGAAGCTTTTTATTTGCTCTACATCAATCGCATTCGCGAAGCAAGTGCTTTTTGTAAGATTCACAATTTGAGATTAGAGGTTTCAGTGCCTTTGACTTATCCGGCGGAAATACTGCAGGAACTTGAAATGTTATGCGATGAAATAGTTGTTATGGCATACGAGACAAAGGGTCCAAAGCAAATTCAGAATCGAATTGCAGAAGAATTGGTAATTGGGAAAGATAAGATCAGTGTTGCTTTAAGAGCTAAGGATTACATATCTAAGTCATCAATGGAAGCGGATTATAGAGAGATAAAGGAACTGTTAAACGTGAAGAACATTGTATTGCACGACTATCAGACATATAAATTATTAAATCAGTAAGAGAATTGAAGAGTGTGAATTTTAAAAGAAGAGGTACTGAAATAAGAACTCTTCCTGAAGAATCTAGGACTGCACGCAGAAAGTGGGATAGGATAACTTATATCTTTATTTTGCTAATTCTTATTGGCCTGGGAATCTATTACGCTTCAACAAAAATATTTTACACAAAGGCTCAGGGACAAATGATGTATGAAAACGTAGACATACGTTTACTAGATGATTGTAGAGTTACGCGTTATTTTATTCATGAATATGATTCGGTGAAAGTTGGGGATACACTTTTTGAATACATAGACGACAGCCAAAACAACAATGGTTCAGGGGATAATGGCGGTGGAAATGTTTCTGTCTCGGTGAATGCCGGCAGAGGCGGGGGTGATAACAGCTGGATTGAAAGGGAAATTTTAAATAAGCGCGAGAAAATTGCAAATAACGAATCAAAACTTAAGGAGAATCTAAGTTTGATTAATTCTTACGAGGCAGAACTTGAACGGATTCGTGCTTCAGTTGTTTTAGGGGTTTTGCCACAGAGCCGGTTAGATGTCCGCCAGAATGAGATTGTTCAGCTGAAGGCCGAGAACAGTCGTATACAAGAAGAAATTTCAGAATTGAGGAAAATTGTGGGGCAACTTCAATCAGAAATGTCTGCTTCAAAGAGAAAAACAGACGCTGTATTGAGCAATATTAATCCATCGACTAACGGAGCTTCCAATGGGGTGGGGTCAGGAGCCGCTGAATCAGAACCGGTAAAGAGATATTTTATTTCGCCAATATCGGGATCAGTCAATCGGATTTACACTTTAGAATACGAGACAGCTTTGCGCGATGAGGTTGTTCTTGCGATTCACAAGAAGTCTCCAATATTTATTCGTGCTTATTTTGATCAAGAGGATCTTGCAGATGTTGCAATTGGTGAAGAGTTCACTGTGACCTTCCCTGACGGAACGCAGTCGAGAGGTATCTTAAAAAGTTTTTATTATTCAACGATTCCTTTGCCAGAGGAATTCCAGAAAAAATATGAGCCGGTTTCAAGGGCTGTTGTTGGGGATATATATCCAGTGAATAAAGATGAGTCTTTCCAATGGAAAAATTTCTATAAGATGTCAGTGGATGTTTCAAAATTTAAATACTGAGCGAAATGGAGATGAATCTTAATTCAACCAATTCGGTCGTAACGGTAGGTAAGGTTAGTTTTTATAAAATTAACGATCGAATAGATTTCTTTTGGAACGCGTTGATGGTTTATGATGGTTTTATCATTGATTCAAGCAATGCTGTTTTTATCCGAACTGTTGCAAGAGAAATACGTGGACACCATCAACCTGAAATATATTTAAAGGGAATTTTCTTGATGGGGAATCCACATTTGAGGGACAAGGCCGTTTATTCTCTCATAGATGGATTTATTTTAGCAAACGAAGACTTGCGTATGGCGGCGAATCGATCTCAGGATTATTTCTTACGCTCGTTGGATATTCATTCAAGCACTCCATCAGGTGTGTACGGTGCAGTAATTAAAAAGGCATTTGACCTGATGTATACAAGGCAAAACAAAATGCTCGCGCCAATTCGTGATACACATTCAATTATTGGATATAATTTCCCTGAGTTGAGTATGTCGTTCGAAGACAATGAAGAGCCGCAGGTTCTTGATGCCTTGGATTGGGCAGAAAGGGAAGGGTTAATATGGCCTGATTTTCAGGAGAGAATTTATGTATGCTCATCTTGTTCGGGTGGATTTTTAAGTTTTAGAGAGGTCTGCCCGCACTGCAAATCATCGAATGTTGAAGGTGAGGATTTGGTGCATCATTTTCCATGTGCCTACATTGGCCCAGTGAGTGATTTTCAAATGGAAGACTCTTCGGTACTGAATTGCCCGAAATGCAATAAGGACCTTCACCATATTGGAGTAGATTATGATAAGCCTGCAGTAATTAATCATTGCAACAATTGCGATTCAATTTTTCAGGATGTATATGTAAAGGCGAAGTGCATGAATTGTGAAAGTGATATGGATGTTCAGTACTTGAAATCGAGGAATATAAATGCATACAAATTAACCAAGAAGGGCAGGTTATCCATTACAAAAGGGTATGAAACGAATGTGACGGAGAATGAGCTGGATATAACGCTTCAGCCGTTGGACACCTTCATGTCGCTATTAAAATATGATATTATTCGCGAAGGTCGGGAGTTGGGTGATGACGCCTTGACTGGAATTTACTTTGAAAACTTAGATGATTTTGCGCTAGAGTATGGCGATTTTAGAAGACAGACTTTGATAAGGGAAATTGCTTTAATCGTTCAGCAACGAATGAACGACTTAGACTACATGTGCTTAGAGCAAAGTAATTTACTTTGGATTGTTGTGCATGACGTTAAAAATACAGAAAGGGCATTAGAAAATTTAGTCAAGGAGATCAAAGAATTAATAGAACTTAATTTGTCGTCTGTTAAATTGACAATCCTTTTCGAATACACCTATTTACAAACGGCATCATCGCCAGAGAATTGCATGTTAGATTTAAAAAGAAAAATGCTTGTTGAATGAATTTATTCACCGAGTTTTATTCGTTCATAACAAACATTGGATTCGAAAAATTCTTTCGCTATTTCTACTTTTTTGTCGTTTTTGAATTTTTCCGCTTTTTCATTTTAGAGTTATTGGTCTTGTTTTATTGGTTGGGGGCTAGACGAGCGAGACGTGGTGCAATGGCGGAAGCCCATTTGGAATTAATGGCAAGAAGGCCTTTAGTTTCTGTCGTTATTCCAGGGAAAAATGAAGGGAAGCATCTTTTTAAATTAGTAGAGTCGCTTCGGAAACAGACTTATACGAATTTGCAAATTATTATTGTTGACGATGGCAGTGACGATGACACAGCGTTAATCGGTAGAAATTTAGAAAGGCGAGGTTACATTGATCTCTTTTTGCGTAACGATGTTCGAGGGGGGAAGGCGTCTGCTGCTAATTTAGCTTTGCGCTATTCTCGAGGAGAGTTCATTGTAGCTTTAGATGCAGACTGCAATTATCTACCCGATGCGATTGAAAAAGTATTAATTCCTTTTTATTATGACAAGGATATTGGGGGCGTTGGAGGAAATGTTCAAGTGTACAATTATAACCAATCCGTGGCAACAGCCTTACAGGCAATAGAGTATTACGATACCATATCGGTGGGAAGAATTGTAAGCAGTGAACTGAGTCTTTATCGTGTCATTAGCGGTGCATTTGGAGCTTTTAGGAAAGATGCGATTGATAAAATTGGGGGGTGGGATGTTGGGCCGGGGATGGACGGTGATATTTCCGTGAAGTTGAAGAAAATGGGATACAAAATAAAGTTTGAGCCAGCTGCGGTGTGCCGAACGAATGTTCCAAATACCTTTAAAAAATTGGCGAAACAACGTTTGCGTTGGGATAAGTCGCTCATACGATTTCGATTAAGAAAACACCTCGATGTGTTTTTTCCAACCCGAATGTTTATTTGGGCTAACTTTTTTTCATTCTTGGAAAATGTTGTTTATAATGTTTTACTCAATTTTAAATGGTATTTCTACATAGGCGATATGGTAATGAATTTCATTTCGTTTTTGCCCTTTATTTTTGTGACGAATATTTTAATGTATGCCTTGTACAATATTATTAAGTATTTGATCTTCGGGTTATTCAGAATGAATCGTATGGAAGCAATTATTTACTTGCTTCCATACGCTCCTTTAATGGTGTTTTACTCGGGGTATTTTCTCAGAATAGTCAGAACGCGAGCTTATTTCAATGAGTTTTTGTTCAAAGCGTCATACGATGATAGCTGGAATCCCGCAAAGAGTTCTCGCGCAGCTAAAGCGTTGCGTATTTAACAGCTCTATTGATTCAATTCAGGATAACGATTGAGCATATCATCTTTCTTCTTTTTCGATGTATTTATGGAATAAGAGAATCGTTTTTTGCCGTCTTCAAAACGTTTGTTTTCATCCTTTACATTTTTAATTAGTTCAGTGAAAACATCATCAGAAGTGCTAACGGTCATAATATTTAACTTGTATTCGAAGAAGTACCACGTTGCTCCGTCTATTTCAATGTAAAGTCTGAAAATATCGCCGGAACGCTTTTTCTCTATTTCAATAAGACCTTTGGTGTATTTGAAAATTTGCTTTTTACCCATGGATGCAATCCCGATCGGGCCACTGGTGGTAAAGGTTTCCTCTTTATCGTGCCAGATCCATTTTAAATCTCCAAAATAGAAAAGTTGTTGCAATTCTTCAGGCAATCTCTTTAATTCTCCATCGAGAGCCATATCGGCAATTACTTTGTCCGATTTTTCTTCACCTAAAAATTCAATCAAACTCTTTTCAAATTGAGTTTTTGTTAAATCAATCGGGTCAAGGTTCGCATTAATTAGTTTTTCAGCGATGTGTTTTTGTGCGCCCTCATCAAACGGGAAATTGAGCAAGGTGGTGCTTTGAGCATTTAGAACAGAATCAGCGGTTTGAAACCGAACCGTTCCAACAGACTTCATGGTCATCATGCCAAGATCGATGTTAAAATCCATTATACCGTCTCCTGCCAATTCGCAGGTTATGGTATTCAATCCTAAAAGTTGTCCAGGTAATTTAGGCTGACGAATTTTTTCTTTGGAGCCAATAAAGTAAGTCTTTTTAGTTTTGTCGTAGTACAAGAACCCTGAAGATTCAATTAAGCCGCGGTCGTTCTTAAAAGATTTAGCACTTAAAAAGCCAGGGTAAATTTTCATTGGAAGTTCATCTTTAATAATAACACCAACCCCGAGTTTGGACATTGCCATGTCGCGCAAAGTGCTGTCAATGGGGATGTAAATCTCTAGCGGATTTATTTCTGATTTGAATTTGTAGAACGTGCGCGAAATACTGTTACAATTATGTAAAATACGCACTCCTCCATGGAAGGTAAGATTCGGATTGCTCGCGTGTAATTCGAATTTCCCATAATATTCAAATGCAGGGGACAAGAAGAATTGATCTTTCTCTGCAATCTCTCCGTAGGCAACAGTTTGGTAAGTTGAGTCGAGACGGAAATTACTTACATGTATTTTTTGCTCTTTTTTATTTTCATCCTTGTAAATCAAATCGCCATTCCCCTCATATCTTTTTCTCCCATCAATTTTTAAGCTCGCGTTAAAAATCTTGTGGTGTTGTGTCACGAAATTACTGATTACCTGAGCTCGCGTTAGCTGACGCATATTGGCCCATTTTTCAATAACAACATAGTTGCTGTCCGGCTGAACTTTTGAGTCAGCTACAATTATGTACTCTATTTTTTTACAAGTTAGAAGTGTGTTTTTTATGTCATACTTGGCAAACGGAGAGAGGAAGTTCAAACTGTCCTGCTTGGGATCAATGGAGTAAAAGTTGCTCCGTTTTTTTTCAGCATCGGTATCAATAACTAAATCACTAGACGCCTTTCTGTTTGAAGATAATTCCATTTCAGATTTATCCATGAACCAAGTGAATTGATCCATATAGCAGATGTAAAAATTGGAAGGGAATTCAATTTTAGTTTCGCCGCTGTTGCTTTTAAACATTCCTTTTCTCGCGTCGAAGTCAACTTCTGCAGCTACGTTGTCTGTTTTAAATGCAAGTGTAATATCTTCTGCGTTTGATTTCAGCTGAAATTGTGCGGTATCGGCAAGAATTTTACGTTGTTTGAATTTAAAGTTTTTTGACGAAAGTTTCGCCCCAACGAAATCGGCAGCTCCGTTTCCACTCATACCCGTGGGTTCTAAGTTCATGGTTCCTTTGAAAATAGCTTCTTTCGCAAAACAATCAATAGGATTTTCGTTAGTTGTAACCTTCAGCTTGCTTTTTTGAGGTAAGTAGGATAATTCAATTTTACTCGAAGTTGCATCGGGGACATTCGCTTTTTTATTGCTTTCGTTAGTAAAGGTTGAAGCGGTTCCAAATACTTCGTTTGGCACATAGGTAAAGGCGTCAGATGTTGACGTAGAAGTGAGGTAATTCAAGATGCCTTTCGCCTTTAATCCGGAATTGTTGAGCGTTAAATCTCCAATGGAAGTTGCTTTCCCACCATAAGCAGCATAGCCGCTTTCGCCTGTGTTAACATGGAAACCTAAGCTGAAATCATCCATAAGCACAAGCGGTTCTTTTATGTCGGGAAATATTCCTCCGCTAATAAGAGTTCCTGTAAACTTGAGATTTTTGTTTTTGAAATTATCAAGAGAATCCAATGTGAAAGGGTCCACCTCATAATAAAAGCTATCTTTTTTGTAGGCCCCTTTTTGAATAGTGTGCTGGTTCCAATATACGTTTGAGCTCTTATCGCAAGTGAGTCTGGGGTAGATTGGATAATCTTTACTGTGGTAACCACTTTTATTCGTTGGGTGGTCAATTTCTAGTGTGCCTGATAGACCTGTAAGCACATTCTTGACTCTTATTTTCGGGTAATTCCCTAAATTATCTGGAACACCTTCCAAATCATCAATATAAATTACGCACGAATCAACTTCGGTCATTTCAAATTTAAACTGGTCGTAAATAAAATTGTATTTAGCACCAAGTAACTCAAAGTTTCCCGTGTTAAGTCTTCCACTAAAACTGAAATCACGGTCTTTGTGCAATAAGACTTCCCCATCATTTGGATATAAAAACACCTGCTGGGAATCACTTAAAAGGACATAGTTGACCCCCTTTATTAAGATGTCCTTATCCAATAAACTCAAACGGGCGTTTTCAGCACGGGTTACTTCTGATATGAATTGAATGGCGTCATAGTCCGAGGACCCTGCAATGTTTTGCACGTGCTTAAATAACTTATCAAGAACCACAATGTTTCGGGTGTCGATGTCATAATGTATATAACCCTTGTTGGTAAGATCAATTAACAATGGAATCCATTGCTCTACGCCGGTATGGGCTTGTTTGGCGAAATCAATGGCGTTGAAGAAATTGGATTGCATCGCTTCACTCGTTCGTTTCAGAATATAAACGGGATGGTCGGTTGAAATTCCTCCCAGTTTTGAAAATCTTTTTTGCTTGAAGTAATCGATGGACTCAAAATCGGCGAATCCTCCAGATGTTGAGCCAAATGATCCAAAACTCATAAAGGGTGCATCTATATTCCATTTTAAAGTTTCGAAGTACATTTCAACTTCGTGGTAGGTGTTCTCAAATGGAGAGGGCGAAATTCCTTCTTCGGTTCTTGATAATTCTAAATCCCTTGTCTTTTTGACAAAAAGAAAAAACAAGTCTGGATGACAAATACTGTCTGAATCTAAACGTATTTTAATGGATGTGTGAGCTCCTTTAATGCGGTCTGGACGAATTTCGAATCGTCTACTTTCGGCGGTTAATAACGGCTTTTTTTCTCGGTAAAAAGTAATTCTGGCGGGCTCTTCTGCCGTGCCTGTTCCTTCCAGTTTTTTTCCAGACATTTTAAATCCCCCCTCGTAATCAACATTGGGAACTATATTTTTAATTTCTAATCGCTTGAAATAAGATTCAAACATGGGGTAGTCTGTGTTGTCTTCATTCTTATTAGACATGACTCTTTCCGTAAGCTTCCCCTTAAGCGGCTGATCAAAGAACTCGTTGTAGAATAGAACACTGTCTATGGCATAACTACTTTCCTTAATTCGTATGCTGTATTTGCCAACCGCGGCGTAAGTTTTATTCGGATCGTAGCCCGCTCTTTGCCAAGTTACTTTACCTCGGTTCCCAAAAAATTTCTCTAGGGTAGGGAAATAATTTCCAGACGTCTCGTATATCGCTGTGCTATCTCCTCTACTGTAACACTTTAAGTTTAACGACGAGAATTCAATGCGGGGTAAAGAATCAAATGCGAAATTGTAACTGGAGTTATCTGTTTTCCAAGCCACACTCTCCGTTTTGAAAAATGTAAAATTTCGAAAAAGGCCAAGACTCGATTCAACAAATTCACTTCCGATTTTTTTTATTTTTTTGTCACTGTAAATACGAATAACGATTTCATTCCAAGCCAACAATTCAGACTCTGACTTTTGTGAAGTTGGAAATAAAATAAAAGCTTGAACGTAATTGTCAATGTCGGGGAACACTTTGAGTTTTGATTCAATCAGCAAGTTCACAGTCTCGCGGAATTTTGTCTTTTGCTCTATTGAATATACATTTCCCTCCAGCCACATGGGTGAAAGGGTTTTTTCAATGGTCTCCTTTCCGCTGTCTCTTTTAGCTTCTTCGAAAAGTTTCGAAAGAACTGAAAGCATCTTCTCATCATTTTCAGGGAGTTTTTCATTTTTCTGGGCGGTCACGCCAAGACTAAATAAGATGCTAAAAAAAAGCAGGGATAAATTCTTCATGACTTAGAGACTAGTTTCATTACAAGGTTAACGCATTTTTTCGACGAATCATTTTCTGAGCGGCTCTAAAAAGGCGCATATTTTCAACAACGAGCATCCTGATTATCGTGCCAAGTTCGTAGCAGACTTCGTACCTTTGCACCCTAATCACTTTTGCAATGAACAAAGAGGTATTTATCGTTTCAGCCGTGCGCACTCCAATGGGAAGTTTCGGCGGATCACTTGCTAGCGTTTCAGCTACACAATTGGGCGCTACTGCTATAAAAGGAGCACTGAATAAAATCAACTTGAATCCGGAAGAGGTTCAAGAAGTAATCATGGGTTCTGTTCTTCAGGCTAACCTAGGACAAGCGCCTGCGCGTCAGGCTGCTAAATTCGCAGGACTTTCAGACAACGTGCAATGCACCACTGTGAATAAAGTATGCGCTTCTGGAATGAAGGCAATCATGATGGCTGCGCAAAGCATTCAATGCGGAGACGCAGATGTTGTAGTAGCAGGAGGTATGGAAAGCATGAGTCGCGTTCCTTTCTATTCGGAGAATTTGCGTTGGGGAAATAAATACGGAAATGTAACCATGGTCGACGGTTTGGCGAAAGACGGACTCACCGACGTGTATCACAATTATCCGATGGGAAATGCAGCGGAGCTTTGCGCAAAAGAGTGCAACATCTCTCGCGAAGCACAAGACGAATTCGCTATTGAATCATATAAGCGTTCTGCCGCTGCTTGGGCATCTGGACAATACGCCAATGAAATTGTTCCGGTTGAAGTTGTTGGAAGAAAAGGCGATGTTGTTCTTTTTTCTGAAGATGAAGAATACAAAAATGTAAGTTTCGATAAAATCCCAGGACTTCGTCCGGTATTCGCGAAAGACGGGACTGTTACCGCGGCGAATGCTTCAACCATGAACGATGGTGCTGCTGCTTTGATTTTAATGAGCAGAGAGAAAATGGAAGCGCTTGGATTAACGCCGTTGGCAAAGCTTACCGGCTATGCAGATGCTGAGCAAGCACCAGAGTGGTTCACCACAACACCGTCATTGGCTCTACCAAAAGCAGCTGAAAAAGCAGGTGTGAAGTTGGAAGACCTAGACTTAATTGAATTGAATGAAGCGTTTAGCGTAGTGGGTATCGTGAATACCCAAAAGATGAATTTAGATCCGGCAAAGGTGAACGTGAACGGCGGTGCGGTTTCATTGGGACACCCACTCGGATGCAGCGGAGCGCGTATTGTTGTTTCGTTGGTTCACGCATTAAAAAATCGCAATCAGAAATTAGGAGGTGCCGGTATTTGCAACGGTGGCGGCGGAGCAAGCGCTGTTGTTGTTGAAGCGGTATAATTCAAATAAATGAAATTAGTTTTTCCAAAGCAAATCACACCGCGCTGGCTTATCTTCTCGATAGACCTTGCGCTGTGTGCTTTTGCTTTTCTTGGTGCTTATCTGATTCGTTTTGAATTTGCTATTCCAAAAAATGAATTGGAGTTAATGGTGCTTTTCGCACCGATATATTTTGTGGTAAGAGCTGTTTCTTTCTTTGTTGGAAAATCTTATTCTGGAATCATTCGTTTCACAAGCACCCAAGATGCTATACGTCTGGGGTTTGTGCTCTTGTTGGGTAGTTTGTCTTTTGTGCTTTTAAACTTCCTACGCAGGGGAATAAACGGAGCGTATTTAGTTCCTCTTTCAATTGTTATTCTTGAATTTCTTGTAAGCGCAGCAATGCTTGTTTTCTTCCGACTGTCCATAAAATTCCTTTACATGGAATTGAAAAGTTCGAAAGGAAG
>Ga0209298_10000334_pt1 | contig 31671 bp, 51 predicted proteins | sample S_140806_EF_Meta_FD_187325 | JGI IMG/M metagenome (GOLD analysis project Ga0209298, IMG submission 187325) | Freshwater microbial communities from Lake Simoncouche, Canada to study carbon cycling - S_140806_EF_MetaG (SPAdes) (version 2) | ecosystem: Environmental > Aquatic > Freshwater > Lake ... | reverse complement strand
CAGAGGCTTGAGAGTATTGGTAAACAGTTCCACCAGTTGCTTGTGGGCCTTCAAAGACTACATTAGCACCTAAAGCCTCTAAGACTTCAGTTGTTGTTGTTTCCCATGATGGGCCACCATTGGCTTGTTGATATGCACGAAATTCTGCCTCGTACATTACTGCGCCTGTTTGTGTTTTGATTTGCATGATTTTTCCTTACGCAATAGCCAAAAAGATGTAAGAGCCACCATTTACATTGATGGCGGCTAAGATGGTTGAGTTCAACGCAAAACCTGTTGATACTGTTGTGACAGAACCAAGCGTTGCTACTTCAGCCGCTGTGCTATTCATAAGTAAATATGGGTCTGTCAATACAGTCATGCCACGGGCTGTGTCATAGGTGTACCAATCTCCAACCGCATCAGTACGTTTGATAAGAACAAACCTTGCGCCGCCTGTAAAGCCGCAGTTTATGGTTTGGGTTGTGCCGTTGCCTGTGTATGAACCTACTTTGGAAACCCCTGCACAAGTGGCAAATAGGTAGGCAACATGAGTTCCACCTGATTGGCTTAAATAACTACCCACAGTAAACTGGGTTGATGTTGGCGTTGTATCGTTCCAAATGTTAATCCAATAGTCTGCCGCTGTTGTGTCGTTTAAAGCCAAATATCCATCATTGCCAATAAACGATGTGTAAACAAACCAAGACCCCGCTGTTGCTGAATCTCTACGTTTAACAATCATCATCTCAGGCACAACAGTTAAGTTATGCGTCAAGGCTTGAGCACTTCCCGTCCCTGTATAGCAAACCTCATCAAAGAAGCTGGGGGCGCGTTTGAAGAACTCTCCTACATAAGTTTGACCACCACCAAATGTGCTATTTAAATTACCATTGTTATTACTGTAGCCAGTCATATTAAACGTATTGCCAGACTCAGAATTTTCTGCATTTATTAAGTTTGTAGCTAAAGTAACACCCAATCCTCTCAAAATATCAGTTGCATATGTTCTAGCGTGTACTGCGCCACGATTTATACCAATAAACATATCAGGGAAAAAGCCAGTTGTAATCTGCTGAGTAGTTCCTGTACCCGACCATATATTAGGACTAAACACCTTAGTCGCATCCGTAGGCACTTTCATCGGGCCTCTGCGAATGGCTATGTAGATGTATTGATAACCAGATTCATTAAAATTACTTGTTATGGGAACATCAAATCCTGTAGCAGTAGGAATTGCGTTATATCCTGATGACGCTTCAGCGTTTGAGCTATTAGCTAGCAAAAAAGGTTGATTGCCAGCAACAGCAAGTCCTCTCATATTATCAAGCATATACCAATTACCAACACCATCAGTTCTTTTTATCATCAACCATTGTGGTTCATAACCAAGATTTACGGAAGTTGTAGTGCTTGCGTTTGTGCTAAACGACCCACACGAAATCACATTGTCTGTACCAGTTAGGCCAAAGCCTCCTGCGTCATGGGCAAAGATATAAGCGATATATGTGCCGCCTGATGCGTTAACACTTGCGTCAGTTCCAAGGCTAAAGACTGCGGATGTTGGAGTTGTGCTGTTCCACCAAGTTGCACCTGTGGCTGCTGCTGCTGTGCTGTTTAAAACAAGGTATTGCGTGTTTTCAAGGCTTCTATGGTAAACAGCCCAATTGGTAGAAGATGAATTTGTGCGCTTCACCATAATGCAAGCAGGAACTGAGCCTAGTGCATGAGATATTGTTCTGTTAGAGCCTGTTCCTGTCCAAGTTTGAATATCAAAGAACTTTGGTTGCTTGCGTAGACTCCATGAAACAAAACTATTTCCGTTACCATTAAGAGCAGTTCCCGATAATTCAATCGGGGCTTCTAGTGTAAAACCATTAGAGTTAAAACCATTAAAATCTGGCGAACCGTTGCTCTGACCATTTGTGCCATTACTTTGCATGTAATAGCTGTTTGATGTAAGCCCACTTGTAAATAATAAATGAGTGTAGGCCGTATTCCTACCCTTAATCCAAACCAAACCACCCTTACCAGATAAATCAAGCCCATTAACAATGGTGTTTGTAGTGCCGTTACCTGTATAAAGGTATGTACTGAACACATCCTCAATGTACTGAGGAACAGCGGCCGCACCACCACCAAAGGCATCGTAACTAGCCGCACCGCTTGTAGCTTGTAATGGCATGGTTTAAGCCTTAAATTGTGTGTTGCTTGCCAAGACTGTGAAGGTTGCACTACCTGTTTTGATAATCAAATAACGATAGCTATCAATTCCACTAGCATTACCCGCAGTAGGCGCACCACCTAGCCAACGTGTCGTAACACCTGATGTAGTGCCATCAACTTGCACAGCAGAGTTGTAGTAAGCAGTAGAGCCTTGAGTAACCAAGAAAGCCACAGTCATTGATTGACCTGTACTCATCAAAGTATTCAATGATGTACCGCTAGAGCCTCTGAAGTTAACTGTCCAGTTAGCACTTGCGTTACTTGTGTAGTACAGAACAGACTGAGTTGTAATGTCATAGTTGATTGTACCTGTAGCCGCAGTTGCTGATACTGTTGCCACTTCAGCCGCATCATTTAAAACGATGCCAATGGCTGAAGAAGTACCAGAAAAAGTTTTTGTTCCTGTAAAGGTTTGTGCGCCTGCAAGAGTTGCATCACCACTGGCTGCTGCTATCCACTCAACATCAGTAGCACCAGAATTAACCGCTAGAACCTTAGTTCCATTAGAAGTATAAGATGGAAGCAAGTTAACACGAGCATTAGCCGCAGTCCCTGCACCAGTACCACCACCAGCAATAGCAATTGTGTCACCGCTAGTTCCAGCATACAAGTCTTTAACTTGGCTCATCAACTCACGGATAGCATCGTTAATTCCAGAAGGCGCACAACCCTCTGCAATGTTAATGCTATCAATGTCTGTGTTATTTGCGGGAGTCGAACTCCATTCGCTAATCTTTGTCTTTGCCATGTTAGTCCTTAGTCGGGGTTAGCCATTCCAGTTAAATCTACACGATATGGTTTTTCAGTATTTAGAAGACCTGTCATTGTAGATGCGCCAGTTAATCCAGCAGCCTTTTTAGCCTCTAGGTCTAGCAAGTATTTTTCATAAGCACTCAGACCTTGTAAAGTCTGTAAGTTTGCTCTTGGGTCACCAAGTTTAAATAGCATTGGGCCAAGTTCCTCTGCTGTTTGACCAGCTACACCTTGACCTTGTGCTTTCAAATAACCTAGCGTTCCCCTGAGTGGGCCTTGCTCAATCATTTGACCAATAAAACTAGGCTCTGATTCTAAACCTTGACTAGCAATCTGTCTTTCAAATGTTGCAGAATTACCCAAGATTTTTTCTTGAGTTTTACGCATCATTGATTCGGTCATCATGTCTTTTTCAAACTGCTTGAAAGTAGCGTCATCTGGGAACAATGAGGAAACTCGTGAACGCTCTGATGGTGAACCAAATATGCGCTTACGAATGTCAGCAGTATCTTTAGCCGTTGTAATCTTTTCTTTTACAGCGTCCAAAGCACCAACTTTATAAGCCTCTTGCTCAGATGCAGATAACTTTGCAAATGTTCTGTTTGCTTCTGCTGCTGTTTGTTTGTAGAAGTCTTTACCCAATTTAGTAGCATCAAGCAATTCAGCTTCACCTGCAAAAGCAGCCCTAGCCCTACCAAAGTCAGGAACAGCAGTATCTAACTCAGACAAGAATTCATTTTTCTTGTTTTTGTAAATGTTCCCTAGTTTAGAAACTTTACCAAATGCGTCTGTTTCTGCATCAATAAGAACATCAAGACCACGCTTAATGTTATCAAGAGTTTCAACAGTAGGACGAGACATATCAACTGTTCTACCTTCAGCAGCTAACAGTTCTTGTGCTTTCTTTGTTGCTGTCTTAAACTGTGGTAGTTCTAAATACTTTAATACACTAGGGTCAGTCACTTCACCATAAGCATAAGCCTTTTGATAAAGTGGAGTTGAAACTTGTTTTTGTCTTTGAGCAATTACTGTTGTGTATTCAAAAGGGTCTGTAAATCCACCTAAATATTTAGAAATATCACCTTGGATACGTTCACCTTGACCTGCGGCTCGTTCTTCAAGTGCAGTCTTAGCTGTTTGTCTTGCTGTACTTGGATATTTCTGAGCAACATCAGCAAGTGACCTAACATTTTCACCTGCAATATCAACAAGTCCTACTGGCTTAGTAGCCGCAAGAATCATCTTTTCCAAGTCAGCAGGGCTTACCTTATCCCGATATAAAGCCTCTAATAGTTTAGCTTTTGCACGATTAGCATAGTCAATACTTTGACCAGTAGCCACACCAACGACTTTACCAACTTGCTGAAGAACAGGGATACCACTTGTTACGTCAACAACTTTACTACCAGCCATTCCAACGCCCTTGGCAACAGCAGGTGCAGCACCGCCTACAAGACCGCCAAGAGTACCACCAGCTTGTGCGCCAGCCATACGCTCACCAACCCCTGCGCTACCAGCACCACCGAGTGCGCCAGTAAGTGCGCCTGTGACAGCAGATGCGCCAGCCGTAACTCCTGCACGAACCAATGGTGCAGCGTCTTTAGCCATTTGTGCATATCTAGCAGTTCCCAAGAATGGTAATAATGCGTATGGCAACCCACCTGCAATTTCAGTTGCTATTGCAGTTTTAGGGTTTTCTTGTCCATACTTTTGTTTAGCAAGTTCAAGTGCTGCCAAGTTTTGCTCGTAAGTACCTTGACCAGACAATGACTTCATCAATGATTCAAGTTCATCAGCAAAACCAAATGTTGCGCCTTGAGCCAATGAACGCCCTGCGCCATACTCAGAAGTTCTACCGCCAGATTGCTTAACAAGGTCTAGTGCTTTAGCAAATGTTTCTTGTGTAAATCCTTCTTCTTTTAGGTACTTGTTAATATCATCATTAGGTGCGTTCTTGTCAACCATTGTGATAAGGTTTTTACGAACTCGCTCAACATTTTCGTAAGCCATTATTGACCTCCACGCAATGAGTTGCTAAGTCTTGGAGTTAAACCATATGAGTCAGTCATTGATGTTGTGGGTGTCATGCTTGGTGCTTTAAATGATTTACCAGCAGAACCAATCATATTTTGCGTCAAAATATTACGGAAAATTGCTTTCTGCTTAATTGTTTGTTCATCATCATTGTATTGAGGGAAGTAGTTAATAAACTCAGCAGTCCACTCGTCAGCACCAATTGCTGCGCCTGATTCTTTACGCAAGTTAGCACGAATAAAGTTATTAGCTGCTTGCAAGTATTGCCTACGCTCTGGAGATAAACCGCCAATAGCTTGAGGAATAATCTCTGGGATTGCTTTGCCAATTAAAGGAATAACACTTGTAATTGCTTCACCAAACTTAGGCGCATTGCCTGTAGCTAGTTTTGATGTAATTGATTCTGCTGCAACCATGCGAGATGCAAATCCAGCCGCATTAGTTTCACCTTCAGTTGGTTTTCCAGACTTAGTTAATGGTTTACCATCAGCACCCAATACTGGAGTCATTCCCATTGTTCTTGGATTAAAAGCCATCAATCCTTGGTCTGTTTCAATAGCTTGGAAACTTACAGGGCCTTCTGGCGCACGACCTTTAGGGATGCGTGAAACTTCTTTGCCACTTGAATCCAATTGAATAATTGCGTTACCAGCATCTTGATATGTAAATCCTTTTTTAGATTTTTCAAAATCTAAGAAACTGCCTTCAAAACCTTGGCTTTGTGCTAATTTGTATTGTGCAATTTCAGTAGGTACTGGTTCACGTTTAGGTGCGCCACTAGCAACAGTTTTAACTTCTCCAGTTGGGCTAACACGAACAAGATTAGCACCTTCAGCCAATGTAGTAAGTTCTCCACCCATAGCCTTTTGAGAAGCAATCAATTCAGTTAGTGCTTTACGTCCCTCTGGAGAAGCCATCAATTGTGGCATTGCTCGTTGCAAATCAAAACCACCAGCAGTCATTCCTTCGCCTACTCGCTGACCCATCATATCCTCGCCATAAATTTCTTGAGGCTTGGTTATAGCACCTTGGATAACACCTTGAATTCTTTGTTGTTCAGCTAATTGTTGTTGCTCTAACTGACGTTTACGAATCATGTCTTGCAATTGCACGTTTTGTAGTTGGTTTTGCAATGTTTCTTGCATACCGCCTTTATAGGCTTTCTGACTAGCTTGCAATCCTTCAGCAATAGACTGACCAGTATTCCCACCTTGGAATAGTCTGCCAGCCAATGCGTAGAGTGCTTGTGCTTGTGCGTCTTCACGATTACGAGCAATATCAGCCGCAGACATACCGAGCAGACCCATTGTGTCTGCACCGCCTGTACCGAAAATGTCTAATAGTCCAGCCATGTCAGTCCTTAGAAATCAAGCCAGCCAAGTGGATTTGAACTTGCAAAATTGGTTGCAGCATCATATGTAGCTGCTGGAGAATTAGCACCCCAATTAGATAACCAACTCATGTTTGGAGAACCTAGATTTTTATATAAACCACCAGCAGTAGCAGCAGTACCTAACAACTTCTGGAACGCAGAAGTATCAGCAGCACCAGACGCTGTAGTCTGACCAACTCGTCCTAATGGATTGCCATATACCAATGACATATAGTTTTGCAGGTTCTGTTGTGGCTGGTTTTGCAAGAAATTAAAACGCTGAATATCAGCACCTAACTGTTGACCTTGGTAGCCTTCACGCAACTGACCTGCTTGCAACAACTGGTTAATGTCTTGATAATCAGTAGCCGCCATCTGTGGGGCCATGCCAATAGCTTGTTGTTGCTTATTACGCTCATCAGCGTAGTTCTGATAAGCCAGTTGACCTGCTGTGTTAGTCAATGCTTGTGCATACTGACCTGTAGCACGATTCTGTAGGTTACCCATAGCACCAGAGCCATAACGACCTGCTAGGCTAGACTTAGACGCAATGTCAGATAGGCTTGTGTCAAATTGTGACTTAGCAGCTTGGGCAGCAGGGGCAAACGCACCTTGAAAGAAAGGATTACCACCTAAATAAGCACCACCCAAAGTTCCCTGCAATTGCTGTTGAGCAAGGCCAGTTAAAGGGCTACCTGCTAACGCACGAGTCTCTAAGGCTTGAACTCCAGCTTGTGTGGTCTGGGAAGGAGAAACAAAGGTTTCGCCTGTGTAGTATTGTGGGCCGCCAGCACCATAAAGATTAGCGGCTTGCTGCAAACCATACGTTAAATATGGTGCAATTGTTGGGTCAACTAAAGTTCTGGTTTCGGTTACCATCTTTTACTCCTAGAGTTTCGGATTCCAAGATGGGTCATCCACGGAATCCATTATACATAAATTATTAAAATCAACCAATAATTGCATACCGATATGTCTTATTTGCAGTTGAATTGGCAAAGTGGGTAATCGTAGCCGTACCCTGTCCTTGGGAACTTGCGTAGATATTTGTTGCGGCAGCGAGTGAAACTAAGTTAACAGTCGCTATCACAGATGGCGTAGATGGTCTTGTAGGGCTTGTTCCAGCCACATAATGCTCAATTACCACACCAACATCTGATGCTCTCCACATCAACTGGATATAGTCATTAGCTGCCAAATTTACATAAAAGTTCATTGCCCCAATTAAGTGATATGGGTCACCAGATGATTTTCTCTGGGCTAAACCAAACCTACTGTTAGAAGCAGCTATATCTGTTCCGTTCTTTCTGAACCAAATATCAGCATCTTGCGAGTCGTTTGTTGTATTTTTCAGTTGGATAGAAAACTGTATGTTATACAACCCTGCTGCTTTTACATTCAACCTAGAACTATTTGATAAAGTAACCCCATTGGAGAAGTCTGTTGTGTCAAAAGTAATGGGATAGGCAGTCGTTGTATTAGCTACAGTCTGGTCTGTTCCATCTTGAAAAGCCCCATAAGGTGCAGAATCAGCAAAAGCAGCAGCAGAGGCAGGGACAAAAACAATTACGCTGTCTGGGCCTATCCTTCGGTCTGTCAAAGTGGTAGTTAAAGCACCACCAGTAGCCAGAGTCAAAGTCCCTGTGTTATTGGTCTTTCCATCCATGATTCCACGGACAACCTCTGCCACAGCCCTCTGGTCACCACCAAATGCGGGTAGGCTTCTAAACATCAGCGAACCCCTTGTGGCGTAATATCCACATCCACCGCTACGGCAGTTTTCCAATTAGCACCAGTAGGAACTAGGTTTAATCTATGGTATCTACCAGCAGAACGTAGGGAAACCCTGTTCTCGGAGTCGGCAGCAGTTGAAGTCCCATAAGTTACAGATTCATTTAAAAGTTGCCTAGAAGCTACAGATAAAGAGCCAGAACCATTGTCAACAATAGGTCTAGCTAGGGTTACTACTGAGTTAGCACCTACATCTATATCTCCAGTTGAGATATTTCCTGTAAGGTTAGAGCCAGTAAACGAATAAACCCTAGTTCCGTAAGTTCCACCTAAGAAATACTTACCACCGATATATAGCAAAGAATCTAAACTTGTTGTCAGAGCGTCAATGCTTCCTGATACAGAATCTAATTCTTCTAACGTCAATGCACCAGACGATGCTTCACCAAGGTAATCAGTATTAGCATCGCCATAAGTCCACTTCTTTGTTTGGAAGTTGTAAATCATCAGTTTACGAGTGGCATCTACAGATTTATAGTTCCAAATAACTAACTTACGAACAGGGTCAATAGCCGTAGACATTGTTTTGTAGTCTGCTTCATTTGCATCAGTAAGAAAAAATCTATCTACTTTTTCTGCGCCAATAGAAACAACTTGTTGTCCATCGCACATATAGAAACCATCGTCTGACAAGAAAAATGTAATTCCTTGGTACTGAGCAATAGAGCCAGCTACCATGCAACCTTTATTCCTAGAGATATTGTCAAACTGGAATATAAATGGAGTACCAACATAGGTCATACGATGGATAGAACGCTCTAGCAAAACTAAACCAAACTCACCACCTCGGATTCCTACAATCTGTCCACCATCAGGAATATCTTGATAGTCGGATTGAGTGTTTACATTCTCTACCCAATCTGTCTCATCATTGATAGCAGACCATCTGACACGATACTGTTGTTGAGTTGTCTCTAACGTATTAGCGCAAACAACAAAGTCACGCACCACAGTAATAAATTTAGCAATAGGCGCAGTAGCCGCTACTTCTGTAAAAGTGCTAGATGTACCAAGAACCCATGATTTTAGTTTTTCAGCGTTGTTACAAATAATGACACTTTTACCAAACTGAGTAAACCTTACTCTATCGTTTGTTCCTGTTGTCAATCCTGTATTTACCTGAGTCAAAGCACCAGTTCCACCAACTGTATAAATTTTAGATGCGCCAGCAGCAAAGAAATATGTATTCCCATCTGGTGCTTTAGCCGCATATAAAGAAGTTAAGTTTTCTGCTGCTGCGCTTGAATATGATACGGGCGTAGGGAATGGGCCATAACCAATGGCTTGAGATACTACATTCTTAGCATCTGTTAATGAGCCAGAAATACCTGACTGGTCAGGCATCCACTCGCCAAATGTTACCCTTGTCGTAGCCATGTGTTACTTCCTTGAGGAACTAAAGTCCATGTGTTGTCATTAGAAGCTACTGGAGTCCAATTCTTACCAAGAATATGACCATTGGCAACAACTGTAGCTGAACAAGTAATAACAGGGCTTACATAAAATATCAATGAGCCAGATGCGCTTACTGTTGCATTTGCTGTAATTCTTGCAGAACCATCAGCAGTTATTCCACCATTGCCTGTAAATGTAGCAACACCATTTATAGATGCGCTAGTAGAAACAACAATTGTGCCAACTGCTGAAACGCTTGCATTGGCTGTTATTGAAGCACTACCGCTATGAATAATACTGCCGATAGCAGAAACATTTGCAGATGCAGTTATTACCGCAATACCAGATTGAACCCTAGAGCCAATAGCAGTAACTGCTGCACTAGATGTAACACTAGCAGACGCATCCCACAAAGTAACAGATGTTGTATATAGAGAACTGTCTAAAGTTAGAGTGAGTTCATCTATGCTTGACTTTAAATTGTCAAGCGAATCTATCGACCAAGGAGGTAGTAAGTCTGCCATCTTATGACAATGTTACTGACAACGAGCCTGTAGAAATACGGAATACATCACCAGTTGCAATAGTTTTAGAAGCATCTAGTGGTGTGTGATATAGCAAGTTACCTGCTGTAGAGGCATCACGCAAACCAATGTGTGTGATTGTTCCCCATGCACCACCAGCTTGTGGGAATTCAACAGTAGCAGAGTTTGTAGATACACCATTAGAAGGTGCAGCAAATGTTACAGACTGACGAACATAAGAAGTTCCAGAACACTCAGTTCCAGTATCCGCATCAGTTGGGTCAGTTGTGTAAAGTGCTACATATACAGTCGTAGGTGCTGTGTATGCAGTTGCTCTCAATGTGACATTGATAAGAGCATTTTCCAAATAGTTTGACATTTCAGACATGATTTCACCTTGCAGTTAATTTGATTGACAGGGGTACACCAGAATACTGAGTGTTTTCATCAGACCTAGTGAGAGAAGAAATTGCTCTATCGTACATAGTTCCCCATGTATTTATACGAGCATCATTCATTAGATAAGGCTCTGCTTCAATCAAAGAAGCATAAAGCAAAGCATCTGGCGCAGTATTTAAAAACGCATTATTTGTATTTGATGTAGATAAATATGCTGGCGCAGAATAATACAATAACTTCAGTGTATAAACACCATCAGGTGCAGGTGCTAATTGAAACTCACTTGCAAGAATAGTGTAAGACTTAGGAACACCAACTTCTGATGTTCTTGGGTCATTAGATAACGATGATGGGCTAGAGTAACTCAATGGTTGAATTGGGTTTGTCATTACAACAAAATCACGAATCTCCAAGAAGTCGCTAGGAACTTCTACTGTGCTATCTCCTGAGACAGTTGCAGTTGTTACAGACTTTAACATCTGACGAATACGCAGTTCTCTGCGTAAACGATTTTCAGCAAATGTAATAAAGTCTGGAATCTGTGAAGTTAAGTCAGACCTAGCCAAATAACTGGCTATGGAAGTCTTTAAATCAGAGTATGTCGTGAAACTCATACAACTCCTGTCCGAGTTCTAAAAACTCTGTTATCACGCTCGTTTAACCACGCTTTGAATCTTTTTTCATCAATTACATCAAAGCCACGCATAACGCCTTGTTTATTGAGTTCATCAATAACTGTAAATGGTATAGATGCTATCTTGTTACCAAACAACTCATCTGACCATTTAGCACGTTCATCAAAGGAGTTATATTCCTTTTTGTTCTGCTCAATGATTCCTGTAATGTCTTGCTTAGTCTCAATGACAATACCGCCCTCACCATCAGCATGGACTACAGAATCTCTAAATTTAACAGGGTTTTGCATACACTAATTCTATCAGTTTTGCTAGAAAAAGAAATGCCCCAGAGGGTTAGTCTGAGGCATTTTGAGAGTCACCTAACTATTAGGTCAAGTCAGCAATGATGCCGTGTGCAGCTTCGTTACGAACTTCTAATGTGAACTCAGCCAACAGTTGTGTAGATTCGTTGTCACCAGTAACAGCCAACTCATTGGTTGTAAAAGGACGCAGATAAGCTACAGCAGCCATGTCAGGGTCAAGCAAGAAAGCAACATCGTCAGCAGAGTTGGTGCTGTTCATAAAACGTGATGGAACCACGCTCAGAGTACCGAAATCTGACAAATAAACATCTGCCGCCCCGATGATAGTCGTAGGTGCATTTGTAGGGGCCATGTAACGCTGTGCAGCAATACCAGCAAATCCTGATACTGTTTGCTTGTGAGCAGGAGTAACCATCAAGATTTTAGGATTGCCACCTGCGGTATAAACGCTCTTAACAACAGTTTGCAAGATTGCTTCTGTGAAAGTGCGGTTAGTGCCGTTTGTACGAGCAGTAGTGCCAGATGCACCAGCAACACCAGAAGTGCCGCCAGAGTAGTTGGTAGCCAACCATGCTTGCAAACCACCCAAAGCACGAGCAGTAGAGGAGTTACCATTGGTAGCAACTTGATTGCTCAACAATGTCAATTCCATATCACGCTTGATTTCAGCAGATGCTTTAGCCAAGTTATAAGCCTTTTCAGACTTACGACCAGCTTTATCTACTGCTTGCAAGGTGTTAGAAATCTTGATTGTCTTCTGTGAAATCTGGCAACGATTTCCTACACGAGTCGTAGGAGAAATAGTAATGTCAGATGCCGTTGCACCTTCTACAGTTACATTTAAAGCAGCACTAGCGAGCGAATCCGTTTGCCACTCATGGTAAACAGCAGTTGCTTTAGTCTTGCCGATGGAACTCATCATGGGCGTGTCGGTTGGTGAGATGTTATAAATAACATCTGTAAGGTCTTCACGCTGACCAATAGCGGTGTACGTTTGATAGGTAGCCATAATTTAATACTCCAAAATTTATAAAAATCGTTCAAATGCTTTTGCTGCGTCAGTAACTTTTCCAGTTTCACGCAACCTTTGCATAACCTGTTTATCTTGTGCAGACCTTGTAGGAGGTGCAGAAGTACCACTACGCATCATCTTAGGGGCAGCCAAGAGTTTTTTATTTAACTCTGGTTTGCTCTTTTGAAGTTGCTCATACTTCATTGCCTTATACAAGGTATGTACAGCACGACTGTCATACACGGAACTGAGTTCTTGGTCAGACCAACCTACAGACTTCGCATAGTCACGGATTTGTTTCCGTACCGCATCACCCTGTGGTGTCGCTAACTCAGGAATAAGACTAACTAGCTTCTCAGATTCTTGACGGAGATGGTTTTGCAGTTGGGATTGTTGCTCTGCTTGTTGCTGTTGGGCAATGCGTTGCTGTTCATTCCTCACTACTGCTAACTGCTTCTCACGCTGGCTCTGTTCCGCTACCGCTACCGCATAACCGATAGGGTCTGTTTCCTTTAAAACTTCTAAGTCCACACCCTGATGCTGCTGCGTAAGGAAGCTATCCAACGCTTGCAACTTCTGGGCGTATGCTTGTCGCTCTTGTTTAACATACTCTAAGTGACTACGTTCAGCTTCAATCGCCTTACGTTGTTCAGCTAGAGCCTGAGACTTCTTTGTGTAGTCCGTACCTTGTTGATAACCCTTGATAAGTTCGTCTAGTTCTACTTCGACTTCCTCACCAGATGCCTTAACTTTATATCTAGGCTTTGGTTCATCAGATTCCTCTGAATACTCAACTTCGTCAGTCTCTTGTTCGTACTCTGGTTGACCTTCGGTTTGGCTGTTGTCAGCTTCCTCAGAATCACCCATCAGACTTTCAAACGCTGAAGCGGCTTGGTTTACATCTAGGCTTTCACTCCCATTAGGGTTGGTGTTTTCCATTTGTCATCTCAATAATCGCCAGAAACCTTCTGGACGGAGGGTAGCTTTTAGGCTACAGAATTTTCCACTTCTTCTCTCTAATCACAGTTTCCGAGGCTAAACCTTCTAGGTGTCCTGTAATCAATTCAATAGTCTTTATGTGCCGATAAGCGTCTTCACGCCTATCACATTCTTCTGCACTTGTGTTAATTATCACACTAATCTGTTCATTTTTCAAGTTATTTAATACTTCTTTGAAAAAGTCATCGTTTAGTAAGTTTTTAGCCCATTGAGCCAGAACCGCTTTATCGTTCATAGAAGTGATTTAATTTGTTTCTTTGTAAGTTTTCCAGAGTTAAGCAACCCAAGGAATTCCTCACCATACTTATCGACAGCGTTTTTCTTAATGACGTACTCACCAGACTGCAATGAGGCATAACCATCGTCTTGACCCATTGGGTTTGCGCCCATCAATCTGTTCATGGTAACTAAGCCACCTCTAGCAAAAGCAGTTCCATCGCCAACGCCATCACCAATTCCGCTTGGCCCTGTATCCCCTGCAATTCCACTATTACCTGCACTATCGGCTGCTGCGGCTGCTGCGGCTGCTGCCGATGCTGCTGCGGCTGCTGAAGCACCACCAACTGTTGCATCTGCGGCTGCTTGACCTGCGGCTGCTGCGGCTGCATCTGACATTCCTGCTGCACTTGCTGCGGCTGCTGCTGCCGTTCCTGCTGCTGCGGCTGCTGCGCCAGTACCAGTTGCGCCAGCCGTTGCTGTATTACCAGTAGTAGCAATGCTATCTACATCTGCTTGAGTAATGGCTGCATTTGCTATATTTGCAGTAGCATTATTTATTGCATTTGTTATTGACGCAACCAATCCAAGTGGTAAACCAGTAACCATGCCAACAACTGAGGCTAGACCTTGGTTTACTGTGTTTGCTGTAACAGTACCATCAGCATTTACAGTAACCCCTGAGTTACCAGTAGTTCCAACATTACCACCATCTCCACCACTATCGCCACCAGTAAGACCAGTATCTGTAGTTGTAGTTGTATCGCCTTCAGTCTTAGTTGTGTATTTAGTAATATCAAACTTTTCTGGCAATACTCTGGGTTGCGCCTGTAACAAAGAGCCATAAGCAATTCTAGGTTGGTCGGGTAACTGAGTACCAATCATGTCCAGCAATGACCTTGTGGGTACAAACTGTGTCTGTGGACGATACTGGCTTTGAATACCAGAAATAATATCCTCATAGGAAGCACTCTGAGGCGCATCACCACCAACTAAGCTACGCAATTCTTGATAGTTCATGGTTATCTGCCAATCATGCTTAACACGTTGTTTAAAGAAGGTGTAGCAGTTGTGCTAGCAGTTGTTCCAGTTGGGAATAAACCTGCTATCTCAGGACGAGATGTAATATATTGAATGTCGGCAGGTGAAGCACCATAGTTACGCAAATCATTAACTGATACGCCTTTAAGCATATTAGCTACATCACCATAGTTTCCAGATGTTTCTGCTGCCTTCCAAGCGTCCATCAATCCAGTAGGCGCAGCAATAGTTGGAGGCGGTCTATATGTAGGGCTTACATTTGCGCCTTGAATCATGTTCACAATGCTTTGTGTACTAGGACGCTCGTTAATAATTCCCTGCGCTAAACGCTTTGATTCACCAAATGAAGGGAACAACTCACGGAATTGACCTGCCGTAACTGGCTCTTGATATACGTTTGCAGGGTTAAAATTAAATGGTGCGTTAGGATTAGCAGGGTTATACATTACTGTTGGCGACTTAGCCAATGTCGTAATTGTTTTACCTGTATCAGTCGTAAAAGCCTTGTTATAAGTTGGTTGACCAAATTGGAAAGGTACATTAGCCGTTTTAGCCAAGTTAGCTACAGAAAAGTTAGCAGGTAACCTACCGCCATTAGCGGCAGCAGCTTGGTCAACTAAAGCCTGTACACCAACAGAGTTTGCTTGTGCTTGGGCTAACGTCTTACCCACACCCAACTGAAAGCCATAGTTAGGGTCTAGTGCCGCTACTGCTTGTGGTGTACCAAAAGCCTTGTAAACATCATCCATTGATTTAGCACTAGCCAATGCACCAGTTAGGTTTTTGTACTCAGTTGCTGTCAATGCACCAGTATTCAATGCAAGGTTAATTGCTGATTGCGCTTGCTCACCAGTAAGAGTATCTACACCATCCTTAACAACCAACTTACCATTTACAAATGAAGTGGTAATAGGTCTTTGCGTAACAGGACTAATAAACTGGACACTATTACCTTGAGAAGTCTGAGAAATGTTTGGCAATGTCCCATCAAGTTTATATGTCTGTGTAGCTACGTCATAAGTTCCATAGGGATTGACGTTTGCATAACGACCTGCAAATGGGTCACTTTCTAGCGCAGCAACATTAGCCGATAACTTACCAGCCTCACCAAGAACAGTAGGATTAAATGGGTCATAGCCCAATGTAGCCATAGCAGAAACATACTCAGTCTGCGTAGGGTTACGTCCTAGTGTGCTTCGATAACCAGAAATAATGCTCTGGGTATCGTAGTTATAGCCTTCTAAACTTTGGTTAAGAATTCCAGTACCACGCACAGAGTTTTGTTGGTTAGTATTAGTTCCACCGCCAGTTAAATATGCTTGTGCTTCTTTTGCTTCTTGCGCTGTGGGGTCACGCCCAAACTGAGTGTTATAGGCGTAATCAATTACATCCGTGAGTGCTTTTTGTTCTGCAACAAGTGGCTTTCCAATGTCTGTAGCGTATTTGTTTACAGCAGCAGTATCAAACCCAAGCACACGCCCAATTTGCTCTGCTGATACGCCCTGTTTAGCAGCTTCATCAGCTACAGCGTTATATAGTTCTGCGCCAGTTTTACCTGCAAAGTTTTTATCAATGTATTCTTTAACTAACTGGTCTGTGTAATAAACTGGTGCTGTAGCCATATTTAACCCCTAATTTCTACGTTGGATGTAATGCCAGCACCAATCTTCATTGCTTTCAATTGTGCTTCTGCTTCAAACTCTTGTTGCTTCAATGCAAAGTAAGCCTGTTGTTTCTCACGCTCAAGTTGCAACTTAGCCATTTCTTTCTCCCGCATCAATTGCATTTCAAGAGCAGCCTTCTGTTCAGCCATTTGCATATCAATCTGCATCTGCTGTTGTTGCATCTGCAAGTCAGCTTGTGCTTTAGCTTGGTTAGCTTGTATCTCAGCTTGTGTTCTAGCCATCAATGCTTGTATTTCTGGAGGCATTTGCTGTTGCTGTGGAGGAGGATTAGAGAGCATCTGGTCTTGCTCTGGCGTAATTGCTTTGTAGAATTCAGCACTATCTTTGAAGCCAGCAATCTCTACCATGCGTCCCAATGTGCCACGATACTGTGCAGGGGAAACGTAAGGGTTAGCAGGGCCGTACTGACCAATCAACTGTTCTTGTTTAGCAAGAACCATAGACAGCATAGCCATCTGCTCTTGTCGGTTTCCAGCACCCAGACCCACGTTGATAGACACGTCATATTGGTTAGCCCATGTACGAGGGTCAAACTCTACAAACTCACCACGCATACGCACCATGCGAGCCTTGTCTTGGTACTTACAGAGCAAGTGAAGGATGCCTTTGAACAAAGACTTAACGCCTGTCTCAGCAAATATTCGAGCAATCAGTTCAATCTTACCTGCGCCAGCTTGTTGCATAGAAGCTACTGCTGCTGCCGTTACGTTCTGCAAGATAGAAGGGTCTAAACCCTGTGAAGCATCACTAACACCTGTACGCTTAGACTGTACTGTGTCCAAATACTGAAGCATTGGGAAAGCCTGATTTGCCACGTTCTGCACAACTAACTGTTGAACAGCATTAGGAGACTTGGCACGAATCACACCACCAGCAGTAGATGTAAGCAAGTCATCAAGGTTTACCTGACCTTCAACAGCTACCACTCGTGCATTATTTGTCAGATATAAGTTATCCAACATCTGACGAGTGATAGTGGTCTTGATTAACTGTAAGTCAACTGTTCTGTCAGCTAGTGAGTTACCAAAGAACTTATGCGGAATTGGAATAGGACAAATTGAGTGGAAAGGAACATAGTCTGTTTCCTCAATAATCTCTTTGCCTTTCTCATCTTGAAGAATCTCATTTCCTGCATAGAAAACTTGAGTCAAAGAAGCAATGCCTTTTCCATCTATATCAGTTTTGACATAGCACTCAAAGACTTCAATCTCTTGCATTGAAGGGTCATCAGTCTGAACTTGGTAGGGTTGCTCACCAGCAGCATAACGAGCCACACGCTCTGGCGTATAAGCCAAAGCATCACCCATCTGTAAACTCTCTACTTGGTCTTTGTTAAAACCCATAGCAATCAATGTGCTACGAGTCAACATCTGCCTATGAGCCACAAATGGGCTATCAGCAATAGTACGAGCCTTCTTGCTAATCAAGAACTCCTCTGGCGGTACGTTCTCAATCGTTACCTTGCCTGACTTTTTCTTTTGTTGCACAACTACGTTATGAGTAGCACCCATCACAGGCGCACCCATAGGGTCTATAACTGGCTGTCCCATCGGGTCAAATATTGGAAACTCTGTCGTATCTTGCTCGACAATCTCCATAGTCTCATCACTCATCAGCATTGCTAACTCGTCATTAGACAAGTCAAAATAACGCTCTTTGGTAATGTCTTCTTTGTCTTCCCAATACGCTTTTATGATTCCATTCTTTTGAAGCAGAGCATCCTTGAACCAATCATGGAGAATAGCCACGCCTTCGTTATCACGGCTAAAAACCCAGTTGCAATACTGTGTCGCTTGTTTTGCAGATGCTTCATCATTCGGGCCTTGAGGCTCAAAAACTACAATATCATCTGAGCCTGTAAAGATACGGACTAGGGAAGGCAAAGCACCATCAATGGCTTCTGCAACTTCACCTGTAACGATTGAAGACTTACCTTCTACCTCATTGCCATAAGGTTGACGGAGATACGCTTCTAAAGCCTGTTTGCGCTGCTCTACTGTTTCACTCTCAATAAAGCCAATAGCGTCATCAATCTCAGCTTGCAGTATCGACTTCAAGTCGTTCGTTTCCATGTGCATCCTTTGGAGGGCGACCAAGTTTCGGTCTTGACGAGGATTGTAACTCTTTTACCACATTTTCCAACATTTCGATGCGTTTTTCAAGTTCTTTTACCTTTGGGGCTAAATTTATGCCCTGCATTTGTACATACATTAAACAATCCATTTCGGTGCTGAGTTAATAGGCTTAGACCACGTTGAATGTCCTTCATCCAATCCAAGGGCTAAGTAGCGGAATGAGTCCGAACCATGACTAGACCAATCATGTAACGGACGCTCATAGAATATCTTGCGCTTCTCATCGTAATCTCTGCGGTAATTTCTCAGGCAGTTCAGTCCAATCTGCACTTGAGGTACGTTAAACCAGCACCTTGGCAGTAATCTACGGACAGCTTGGATGCCATCATCAAGTCCCATTCTGGGTGCAATCTTGACCTCTAGCCCTGATTCCTCAAGCATTTCCATTCGGCTCTTACCTGTCCCAAGTTCCCTGACCCTAACGTCATGGGGCAGAATATGCTCTGCTTTGAGATAGTCGTTGTCTTTAATCCACTTAACGTAGTGGTCTAGTCCAACGCCATGATTCTCGTAGTAGTCAATCAGGCGTACCTCAGTACCCACCAATTGAGCCACCCAGATAGACGTAGAGTCACCCATTCCCAAGTCCCAAGCAGTAAAAGTTCTGCTTAACTCCTCTCTGGATATCTCCTGCATATGCTTCTTTTCTTCCAGTTCATTAAGGATTTGACCAAAGTATGAACCCTCTACGGCAGCATCAAAGCTACACTCAAACTCTTGGCGGTATTTATCCTCACCCATCTCATTCTTAGCAGCCTTCAGTTCAATATCATCCACTACCCCTGTCTCTGATGCTTTGAACTCTAACAAACCCCATCCATCCTCTTTCTCAGCCCTGTCTCGCAGTTCTTTGAAGTGATTGTGTCCTTTAGGCGTACCAATAAAGAGACACCAGCCCTTCCTGTCAGCTAGTGCAGGTCTTACTATGTCTGTCCATATCTTAGGGTTCTGGTCACCAATTTCATCAAGAATGACCCCATCAAAATACTGACCACGGAGTGTTTCTGGATTGTCTGAGCCAAACAACTGGATGCGCCTACCCCAGAAGTCCACCCTAAGTTCTGAGATATTGCTTGTGCCACCCAGAGGCTCTGCATACTTCACAAGGTAGTCCCATGCCACCCTCTTAGCTTGTCCGTATGTAGGGGCTATGTAGGCGTATCTAGGGGCTTCCTTTTGGTTGAGCAAAGCATCCTTGATTAAGTGGTTAATCGCAGAGACTGTCTTACCCATGCGCCTATGAGCAACGACAACGCCAAAACGCTTACTGTCCATCAGTTCATGGATAGCAAGCTGTTGTTCTCTGGGTTTGTAGGCTATCTCGATTACTTCTGCCATTGGACGCTTATCTGAATGTCTTTACCTTCTTCTCCAGTTACTTGGAGTGGTAAGACCCTACCGATTAGTCCCATGAAAGCCTGTGGGTGTGTCTCTGCCTTCTCTACGAGATAAGCAACGCCACCTGCGCCCTCTAGTGCCTCCAGTATCATCTCTCTAAGAACAGCATTGCCCTTATCAAGACTTCCCTTCGGTCTACCTGCGCCTTCTCGTGCGCCACCACGATATGAAATGTTTGATTGTTTTTCAATCATTTTGTTTGACTCCTCTAGGGTTGGTCAAGTTAGTATCTGCTCACAACGAGCAGACTTAGTTATTTCATTCTACCCATCTTACGAGCAGCTTCACTTATAGCAATCGCAACTGCTTGCTTGGGATTCTTAACGACTTTACCGCCCTTACCAGAGTGCAGTTCGCCTTTTCCAAACTCGTGCATCACAGCACCCATTTTGGCTTTACCAGCTTTGTTCATCTTAGGAGTTTTCATAGTTTTACCATTTAACCTTGTTAGCCCAATATGCTGCACTCATCTTACCCTTGGCAATATTCTCAGCGTGACGAGCCTTGAACGCTTCGTTACGCTTTGTGCCATCAGCAGAACCCTTTACACCCTGCTGACCAAAACGGATGAGCTTTACATCCTCACCAGACTTTGCTAAAACAGCGTGAGACTTAGTGGGATGGCTAGGAGTAGCTTTGGGCTTGTTATAGCCAGAAAACTGCTCTGAACCACGTTTAATCATTTCTTTTTAGCAGTCTTAGCTGCTTGCTTAAACGCATCCGCAGTAGGTGCACCCTTGCTACCTACCTTACGCATACGCTCTGGGGTCTTGCCTGCTGCTTTCTGCGCCTCTATCCGCTTCTTCTTCGCAGCGATATTTGCATAAAGTCCGTTCATTTTTTTGGCTTATTTGCTTTGTTCTTTGCTGTACGCTCACCACGCATAGGCATTGGCTTTGGCATAGCTTTAGTCGCTGGCTTCTTTTTAGCTGTCATGCTTGGATATAAACCCATCATCTCAGCCGCTTGCATATTAGTAGTCCCCATTGTCATCTCCCATATTTTCAGAATCGTCAGTAATCGGGCCACCAGTTACCCAAGCAGTACAAGTACGTTTGGCAGCACACTTAAAGTCCCAAATCTCACAATATCCTAAGTCGCCAGCGTCAATAACTGCCCATGCGTCAGTTTCAGTATCACCAGTTTTTAAGCCTGATTCGATGCAATCTAGCATCTTAGTGGTTTGGATAAAAGCAGCGCAGTTTCCGCAACGAGACTTTTTAGCTTGCTCTGGAGAGTTTCTCCATACCTTAGAGATTTCACGCCAGTAATCAGCGTTTGCCTCGTTAGGGTTCATTGGGCCATAGTTAGCCTTATCAATGCCCTTTTGACGATTCTCAAGATTGACAGATACGTCACCTGTGGCAACTGGACACGCTTCGCCATTTTTCTCTTGGCTTTGTATCTCAATCTCAATTTTTACGGATGGCTCAAGTAAACCAGACATGGTTATCCCTATGGAGTTTATTTATTATCTCATAAAAAAAAAGAGGGAACAAGTCCCTCTAAAGTCTCAATGGCAACTGAGTGCGTCCATTGTGCGCTAATTAAAAAGTTTTGCAAGGGTTAGATTCAATACATCCATCTCATTCAGCTTTTCTACCTTCCAAATCCTAGCCTGTCCGTGTATGCCATTAAAGCTACCCTGATGGCAGTCCTTACATAAAGGAATACATAAGTATTGGTTATGCTGAACAATATGGTGTGCATCGCTTGGTCCAGAAGCATTGCAGACCCCACAAGGCATTTCTTTAATCTTTGCCAAGTGGAGTCGTTCCCTGTTATTGGGTCTGTTATTCACTTTCGTAAGCCGCTATTTTGGCTTCGTCTGCTTCTTCCAAGATGTGCTTAGAAAGACGCATACAGCCCTCAATCTCTAACTCTTGAAATTGTTTGTCAGTAAAGATACCCATGACATTGCGTCCTTCAAACCAGACTTCATCAATGTTCTCGTTGTAAGTGCCTTCTTCGTCACGCTCACAACTCATCACAACAGTAACGATTACAGAGCCTTCACCAGTAGTTGTGTCAAATTCGTATTTCATGATTTATTCCTTAAAAGTACCCTTGCGAATTGCTTGGGCTGATGCAAGTATAGCAAACTAAACACAGTATTTACTAGGTGTTTATACCTACTCTGTAGTTTTTACGCCAAGACGCTCACTTGCTTGCTCAGACCGCCATATATCAGCTTTCATCTGGGCAGCAGTCAGCATCCATTTTAAGGTTTCTTCCTTCTCAATTGCCACCATAAGTCCTCTAAGCAAATCAGCATACTCAATGTGTGCATAGGCTTCACGCTCTTGAGCCACAGCAGAATCTATCCCTCTGGCTAACGCATCCTTCATCAATAGAGCCTTCTTAGTCTTGCGAAACTCCTCAAGGTATATCCTTTGTGCTTTAGCCTCGGCAAACTTAGGTGCGTTTTCAATGATAAATTCAATGGCTTTGTAAGGTGCTTTCACTTAACTACTCCAATCATTCTTAATGCCGCCTCTGGGCAATCTATTCTTGCCAAGGTACTACCTGACCAATTCTCGAAAAAGTCGGCTTGTAGCTTCGTTAAACGCTTTTTAGAGTCCGTTTTAATCTCCACCAGAAAGGTGTGACCCTTGTAGCCAACCAGCAGGTCAACTGGTAAGCCAATAATCCAGACGTATGCCCCTGCACCACGCAAGGCAGAAACTATCTGGTCTTGGTTAGCATCAACTCTTGCTGCTCTCCTCATTTCGTAACCTCGTCATGCGGTTTCTCAAATCCAAAGTAGCGGACACGCCTCTGATTCGTTCCAAGTCCACGCACACTCCCTGCCACCAGAGCAACGCTTTGCTTGAGCCAATCATCGATTTCTTTTTCCTGTACCGCCTCAACCACTCTTGGGCTTCGCAGTCCTTGAAGTGGTTTAATTCTGCTGGATTCATTTTTAGGCCATTGAAAGTGATTCATTTAATCCCCGCAAAAGCAATCTATCGATTGGTCATCAAACATTTGCATTTGATTTGCTGAAAAATTATGCAATTCACGATAAGACGGATGCCCCTTATTAAATCCTGTTGATTCTTTGCTCATCTCAAATACATCACTTTCCATTTTTGCCCACCATAAAACTTTTTCAGGATGTAATCTTGCAATGTTAACTTTTTTGTCTACGCTTTTTAAAAAACAAAGGTCACAATTTCCAAGCAAAGATTCACCACGATGAATCTGTAAATCTAAAGTAAAAGATTGTTCAGACCAAAACTGGTTTATTGTTTCTTTTGTAACGCCAGACAAATAAAGTGGCAACTTGTTTTTGCTCATCTTGGCAGCACGTCTTGGCTCATCAGCACGAATTCCAACAAAATCATTGTTATCGTTTTCATCGTGGTCCCAACCAAGACTTCGCAAGTACCGATGTATTGTTCGTATCTTTAATTGACCAGTACACCATCGTTGCGCTGGATTAGGCAATTTTCTGTAATGATGAATACATTTTTCAAATGGCTCACCATTTCTACTGGCAGTTTCATAGTCAACAACTTTAAATGTTGGTTTGCCATCAACCGAATCCCATTCAAGCCAATTGATATGAACATTCCACTCTTTACTAAAATTCTCGACAAACCTCAAAGTTGCTTCGTCTTCTTTGCCTGTATTTGCAAAACAAACAACAGCGTCTTTAGGTAGGCTCATGTCGTGAGCCTCTAACACCTTGTAAAGCATATAAGCTGAAGTTCTACCGCCAGAAAAACTAACGCAAGTTGGCTCAATAATTTTGAATGGGTTGCTCATGCTTTTTTCCTTAATGAATTCATTGCTTGGCGAATATGGTCTGGCATGGGTGCAGCCTTTTTCGCATCAGCTTTAATCTTTTCTAACGCAGGGTCAGGCTCATTTCTGCTCGGAACTGTGAGCCTTACAACGTCATAAGGGTTTGGCTTGGGTGCGTTGGTGCTTCTAACCCAATTTCGCCATGTCGCAAACCAATCCAGCTTTACACCTTTTTGACCAGCTTGGGCTATCCAATAATCCTTAAATTGGTCAAAGGTTTTGACAGGGCTAAGTTCTGGGCGTTCTGTTTGACAGAATTCTTCCCATTCTTTTGGAAAACTAAAATCAGAAGCGAGGCGTTTGCCGAGTGTCTTCTTCTCTTTCTTTGTCTCTGTCTCTGTCTCTGTCTCTGGGATAGCAGTCTGCAAGCGTTCTGCTAGCACTCCGCTAACAACAGTAAAAAAGTTGTTATCAATCAATGGCTTCACACCAGCTTGGTAATCTTTCTCGCTAATGTGCAGACGAAAGACTAGCTCATCTAGTGAGCCATCAAAAACACCATCTTTTGACTCACTTGCAAGCAACCAGAGCATAGGTGCTAGTGCCTTGCTAGCAATAGGCAAGCGCATATAAGACCTATCGTTTAGCAGGTCACGATGTAGTTTTATCCACGGAGGGCATCTGTCTTTGTAATGTTGAAAGACTGCCCAATTCTTTGGCTGTAATAGCATAATTTCACCGCTTTATAACGCCCTTTGGAAAGAAACCTCGGCAGGGGAAAGGGTGAACCCTTTTCGGTACGCTCATGACTTCGTACCTAGCCGTGTTTCAAAACATTGTACTAGATAAATTGATTGTTTGTAATTTCGTTTGCAACTGGTCTGCCAAGCAATCTAATAGCTTGTGCGTTCATCACCGCATATTCAGCCTTGGTAAAGATACCTCTGGCATTACGAATATCAAATGGATTTAGCTTGTCGTAAGGCTCATCATTGGCAGCTTTGGTAGCTTCAATCATGTGTGGCTCTAACGTGTACTGAGAAACCCAAGAACGTCCCATCTTAATTTTTCCAATTTTTAATTTCTTCTTGTAGCTCATTTTTGTGCAACAAGCTGCAATAGATAGTCTGGGTATGCCAGTTAAATCCTCTAGTTGGTAGGATGTAAGTGGGCCATTTTGTAATGCCCTGATGATTGCTTCTTGTGTCATTTGAACCACTCTGGTCTGAGTTCTTTTAGTTGATAAATGCGTAGTTTAGGGATTGTCTTCCAATGAAAGACAGCAGCCCTAGTTATGCCGAGGATACGAGCAAGCTCACTCTGTGAGCCAGCAAGTGTGGTAGCGGTTTGTTTATCCATCTAAACATTGTAGCAAATAAATTATTTGTTGTTTTTAGGGTAAACACCTAGATAAATAGCTTGTTTAGTCTGTTTACTTTGCTATACTTGCGTCAGCCCACAACAAAACGTAAGTGGGTATTTTTAAGGAAATCAAGATGAAAAATTTAAAGCCAATCAATGACTTTGCTAAAGAAATGCTTATTGAGCATGGCCCAACTCATGCGTTTAGTTATGTTGAAAAAAAGTTTGATGCTTATGTAAAAGCACAAAATGATTCAATGGCTGACTACTATTGTTTAGTGTTAGAAAACTTATACGCACGAGCAGCAAAGTGGGGTTCAAAATGAAAAATAAGATTATTCAGACGCTAGTTGAGTATGTGTTAGCCATCGTTATCTTTGGCGGTATCGGTATCCTCTTAGCATGGAGAGGCTAATGAACACACACTACCTAACCCATGTCCGTAAGATGTTTCGCACCTATGATGCCCCACCACAGGTCATCAGAAGCTATCAAAAGCAATGGGTGAAGTCAGTACGCCAGTTGGGTGATAAATGGCTTGTAGCAAAGCCTATCGAAAGAATCACAAATGACTAAGCTAACAAGACAAGACGCAATTAAAGACCTGCAAGGAACTTACTGCTGCTACTGTACAGAACCCAAGACCTACGGCTCATGCTGTGGAGAAAACCACTTCGTACCTTTCGAGGATTTATACGAGGAAAATAAAGAAGCAATGATTGAAGAATATTTAAGTGAAGGAAATTCAAATGGTACATAAGAAACTCATGCAAGCAAGAATCCTCTTGCAAAACACACCTTTAAAGAAGTCTGGTCACAACAAGTTTGCTGGCTACTCATACTTTGAACTTGGAGACTTTATCCCCACGATTAACCAAATCTTTAATGAAGTTGGTTTGTGTGGTGTAGTGTCCTACGATACAGAGATAGCAAGCCTGACCATCACAGACACAGACGATGGCACTAGCCTTGTCATTACATCACCAATGGCAGACGCTAACCTTAAAGGTTGCCATCCAATTCAAAACCTAGGGGCTGTAGAAACGTACACCAGACGTTACCTGTGGGTTACAGCAATGGAAATTGTTGAGCATGATGCTCTGGATTCCTCTGCGCCACTTAAAGAGCAAGTAATCATCACGCCAGCACAAGGCATACGAGATGAGTTACCCATTGAAATACTAAAGTATCTTGACGAATTAGCAGTTGAACTGATTGCTATTTGTGAGAAAGATTCCAAGGCAGCTTGGATGAGGTTGGAACAGGAGAACTTAGAAGCAGACCAAAAGGTTGCTCTATGGACGCTGATGCCAAGTAATGTAAGAAGCGCAATTAAGAAAGCGAAAGGTTAATCATGGAATACGACAATACAAACCGAGGAAGTTTGTTCAAGAACGACAGGAAAGACGATGCCAAGTTTCCTGATTACAAAGGGTCACTCAATGTAGATGGTGTGGAGTATTGGCTATCTGCTTGGCTAAAATTAAGCAAGGATGGTCAGAAGTTCATGTCCTTGTCTATCAAGAATAAGAACGCTGATGCTTCGTTACAGCCTAAGAAAAAGGTTGTGTATGAGGATGATGCACCCTTCTAACCAAATGCGGAACTCTCTGGCAAGTCATATAGACTTCCGAGATTTCCAAGGTTTGATTCCAGAAAACTCGCATTTCTTGCCTAGTAACATAGACATGATTTGCGAGAGAAAGGGCTGCTTCCTAATCGGTGAGTGGAAGAAGCCTAACGAGAACATGGCTACTGGTCAGCAATTGTTGTTAAAGGCTTTTGCTCAAGTGCCTAACTTTACTGTGTTAGTCATTATTGGTAACACAGACGCAGAAACAGAAGTTGGAGATGTGTTCCAAGTTGTTTTAGGTAGATGTGTAAAAATTGGTGAAGGTCTTGATTTTCTCAAAGACTTTTATGTTCTGTGGTACGAATTTGCAAACTCGAAAGGATAGTTATGTCGTCATACGCACACATTGAAATGTTGATAATCCAATGGGCAGAGGCTCGAAAGATTATCCCTAACAGCACACCAGAGGTTCAGCTTCTTAAAGCAATGTCAGAGATGGGGGAACTTGCAGATGCCACGATTAAAAATGACGAGGATGCTATTGTTGATTCTGTTGGTGATGTCATGGTCTGCCTTATTAACTACTGTGTGCTGCAAGACATAAATCTAGTGCAATGTATGGAAATAGCGTATGACCAGATTAAGAATCGTAGGGGTATTCTTTTGCCTAACGGAGTCTTCCAAAAAGAACCTTGAGTCTTGTTTCTGACATAAAAATGTTCTACGATTTCATTGCAACAATCGGTTGCGTTAGGAGAAAATCATGAAATTTGAAATGGACATTGGTTATATTGAGAATGAGAAAATTACAATTGAGACATGGGATTTCGAGAAAATTGAAATCATCAAAACTTTTATTGAATTCCAAGAAGAACACGGCTGGGCAGTTGAATATGAAGTTGCTGACATTGATGAAGATGAAGATACAGAAGAAGAAGATACAGAAGAAGAAGAAACGCCAGCTTTTGCTTTAAACGCTCACGAGCCTTTATAAGCTACTTTGCCAACAGGTAAAGACCTACATTCGAGAACGCATAACCCGCATAGACAATCGCCATATGTGGGTTATCTTTCCATAGCTGCTCACCAGCAATGTAGGCGTAGATACCGCCTGTGACAATGATTAACCAAGCACTCAAAATGCACCTACGTCAATTACTTGGCCCCTAAATTGAACCATGTCCTCGTCAAACTTATGCACAAGTTCTGGCCACAGTAACTGTCCGTTAAAGAAATTAAGAACAGCAAATCCTGACCTGTGATTGTTAGGATTTATCTCAGCATAAGTAAACTGTGGCCCATCAGTCTCAGCTAAAGTTCCCGTATCCACACCATACCTAACCCCGTTGTAGTCGCTAAACGGAGTGACTTTTAAGCTATGAAGGTGTCCAGTAACGATAGACACACCAGCGTTTACAGTATTGTTGTGAGTTGCATGAACACCACCTTTGTAACGATGCTTGATAATTACATCCTCGGTAGGCCATACTGCCCAACAGAAGTCCCAATCTGAGATATGGTCTGTCAGCTTAAACCCTTGTACTTCCTTAAACTGTGGGGCTTGTTGAGCTAATCTATTGCCAAACCGAATGTCGTGATTACCCCATGTAAACAGTAGCTTTACATTGTGTCTCGCAGCTTTAGCGGTTTCCTCTATCTCACCCAACGCACCTTGCGTAGCTTTTAGTTCTTGGATAACAGAAGTTTGAGGTTGGTCAGTTACATCGTGACGGGATATAGATGCACCATCAAAGGCATCTCCGTTACATATCACCGCCTTGGGTTTGAACTGCTGTATAGCCCATAGAAGCCCTTTAAACGCTGTTGTACGTTGTGCAGGGATAAAGTGAGCATCTGAGAACACAATAACTGTTCCGTCCAGTATGCCAAGATTTACTTGTTTTAGCGGAGAAAATGACTTAGGTTTGTTTTTATCGTATTTCAGCCCACGATGGTCACTTGCATGAAGTGCCATGTTGTATTCTTTTTCAATCCATCTTCTACGCAAATGAACTGCCCTATTTGCAATGCCAAGATGGTCAGCTACTTTTTGAGCAGACTGAAGTTGACCCCATAATTGTATAAACTCGGTATCCGTACAGGTTTCGTTACTGCTTCCCATAAGAATCCTTTGAGAGTAATTTTTCTAGCAAATTGATGACCCTATGCTCTTGCATTTCAATCTCATCTTGTGATGATTTAGGGTCTTGTGCCACAGTCATTAGGTCATGTAGGAAAACATGAAGTAACTCATGCAAAGCAGTTTGGTCTATGCTCTCAGGTGTTATCTTTTCAGCACCAAAGTCACCCAAACGATAAACAGCAAGTCTTGCAGCAGGGGTAAACTCAACAGAAGCCATAGCCGCTTTAGCTGGCTTTATGCCCTTCTCAATTCTCCAATCGCCAAGACTAAGCACTTGCTGCCACTTTCTGACACTTTGTGCAAACAGTTCTGCGTGTTCTGGTGTAGGAATGTTAGGCATTTCAACACCTTATAGAAGAATTGTTACAGTTTAATTTAACAAGGCACATTCAGCAACTCTGCGCTTTGTCAGACCTGCTAGAACTTTACCACCGCCCTTGTTCCATAACATGAGTTGCTCTTTAGCCCCTTCCCAATCTTGGGCATTGATTTTCCGCTTGAGAGTAGAGGTTTGGAGTCGTCCACAGCCCAAATTGTAGGTGAACGAAATCAGAGCGTTGCACTTACGTTCATCAGTTGCAAGAATGGGACATTGCCTTAAAACGCTTGGCAGATAAGTATGCTCTAACTCCACCATTAACAAGTCATGGGCAGCTTGCTGGCTAATTGGAGGGTCATTCATGGTGACCTTTACTCCATTGGCATAGTAGGTAGAACCAAAGCCTATCGTTGGAATTCCTGCTGGACAAATATAAACCACAGAAGAAAATCCCTCGAACCTCTTACATAGTGCTGTTGCAAGTTCTAAGTTCATAACCCACGCTTAGACAGAGTTCTATCAAGAAACCAATAGTTAATTGTTCCTGATAGCAAAGCAGAAAAGTCTGGAGTCATCATAGTTTTGAAGACTTCAACGGCTGGCGCACCATTTAACCAAGCGTTGTATGCAAACCACACATGGATAAATGACCAAACAAACAAAACCCAATAGGTGACCACAGGACGTACAGAAGCAGAAAGTGAGGCTACCCATCCACCTGCTGCTTTAACCATCGTTGCTTGCTGTTCTATGGCTGATTGAAAGGCATCCATCACGCCTACGTCAATAGCTGCTTCTCTTTGTGCGCCTATTTCTGCGAGTTTCATTTGCCCACGCATTTGCTCTAAGTCGCATTGCCTAGAAAAAAGTGCTAGTTCGTGCGCCCTTTCTGACTTTTTATCGAGCCACTTGAGAACCTCTGGGGCCATCCTAAAGATGCCACCAAAGATTGAACCTAGTAAACCACCAGAAAGAATATCAAGCATGATTAGTCCTCACAATGTTTGCAATGATGTTTGTCGCCATGCGAGAGTTTTACACCCGCCAAAAGACCAATAAAGCCACCAATGATGGTTTGAAAAGCAGGGTGCAACATAGAAAATATTTCTGCGTTATCAACCTCTTTAGCCCATAAGCCTAAAAGAAAAGCCGCAACCATTCCTAATACTGATAAGCAAAGAGTAGAAGCTACCATTAAGGTAACAGAGTACGTCAGCTTACCTACAACATCTTGGTCTTGTTTCATACATAAATATCCAGTTTACGATTTTGAAATATCTCCATACGGAGTCGCTCTTGAACTACTTTTTTAGTGTAAATCTCAAATCCTATGTCTTGCAATTGAGTCTTTTTTTGCTTGGCTAACTCATTTGCCTTGTTAACTTCATGCTGTTTTTCTAGCTTTACTTGGGCAAGGTCATGCCTATCTGGATATCCTGATGGCTGAACAGTCGGAAATAGCTTGATGGTGTCAATCATTATGAATAAAAATCCAATAGATATAGTTCAAAGGCACTGCCAACCAAAGCAATATTTCTAACATATCCATTACTTCTTCTCCCTCTCAAGTGCATCCTTGTAAGCAATAACAATCTTATGTCTTAACTCTGCACTATCAGCACTACCAGCCCATTCACTCAAGTTATTCCATATCACAGTCATGTCGGAACTTTTACACAATGTCTTATGTTTTGTAAGCCAAGCAGACATCTGTTGGTGACGCTCAGTAGGGTTATGTACTGTGTACGCTATCCCATAAAACTCACGCACACTACATAGGTCTTTTCCTGTAGATTGAAGTGAGAGAGTTAGAACAAGTGCTACTAGCCATCTCACGGCATAGCCCAAAGAATGACATGACTACAAAACATGACAAAACAAAACAAAAAGGCTAGAGCCACAATAGCTTCTAGCCAATCCATTATTTTTTAATCCATGTTTGCCAAATAGCACCAGCAGCCATAATTAACCCACCTATCCATAGAATAGGCTTGGCAGCAGAGGCAACCCAACCCAATACTTTAAAAGCCCCATCCAAGGCGTTTATAGCCTCTACAAGACCTTTTGTATTCTTGTCGATGGCATCTACCTTAGTCTCTACTTCAAGCAGTCTTTCGTAGATTTGGGCGTGGGTTACTTCTTGTGTCATGGGGCATCAGGCCATGTAACAGTCCAAGGAAAACCGCTTTGAGTGGTAATGTCACGCAAGGCTTGGCGGTATGTTGCCCATGCAGTCTTGTCCACAGGGCTGTCTGCCACTTGAGTCCAATCGCAATCTGCTAGTTTGTCACTACGGGTCTGACGCACAGATTTAGCCTGTTCAGCATCTTTAGTGGCTTTGTAAGCAGTCTCATGCTCAAGGGCAGTAGTAGTTACGCCCTCAACAGTAGTATCTACAAAGACAGGGCCAAGCACATACTTTGTGTACCACTTACCATCTACTTGCTCAACACCAGAGGCTTGAGAGTATTGGTAAACAGTTCCACCAGTTGCTTGTGGGCCTTCAAAGACTACATTAGCACCTAAAGCCTCTAAGACTTCAGTTGTTGTTGTTTCCCATGATGGGCCACCATTGGCTTTTGTGTATGCACGAAATTCTGCTTCGTACATAACTGCGCCTGTTTG
>Ga0209298_10000331_pt1 | contig 31924 bp, 39 predicted proteins | sample S_140806_EF_Meta_FD_187325 | JGI IMG/M metagenome (GOLD analysis project Ga0209298, IMG submission 187325) | Freshwater microbial communities from Lake Simoncouche, Canada to study carbon cycling - S_140806_EF_MetaG (SPAdes) (version 2) | ecosystem: Environmental > Aquatic > Freshwater > Lake ... | reverse complement strand
GGAAGGTTTTGGGCTTGCTCATGCCCCATTCTTCCGCCCAGATCCATTGCTGTCACTGGCATCTGGGCAGATTGGAGGGCGTCTGTGGAGAAGCGGGTGGCGGGGGCTATGTGCGACAGGCTCCTAGGGCCTCCCGCAGATCGCGGCCGTCGCAGGGGAGGTCGTTGCCCGGACGGCTGGGATCGAGCTGGCCGCGGTAGGCCAGGCGATGGGCGCGATCGAACAGAAACGGATCGGGGGTGCAGGCGGCCTGAAAGGCGCGGGCCACCGCCTGGTCGCGGTCCAGCAGGTAGGGGAAGGTCCAGCCATGGGTGGCGGCCTGGGCAGCCATCCCGCCCGGACCATCCTGAGGATGGCTGCGAAGGCTGTTGCTGGCGATGCCGAGCAGCACGGCCCGATCGCCCAGACCCTTCTGCAGCCGGGTGATCTCGGCCTCGATGTGCTTCACGAAGGGGCAGTGGCAGGAGAGGAAGAGCACGAGCACCGGCCGCCCCTCTAGGGCGGCAGCGGCGGGCAACCGCCCCACCACCTCCTCGAGGGCGCCCCGGTTGCGCTCGCGCTCCAGCAGGGCCTGGGGCAGGGGTGTGCCCAGCGGAAGCATGGTGGAGGGGGTGAGAGCCATCGATCCGGAGTTCTCAACGAACAGCTGCGGCGTTCCTGCCGCAGCCAGGATCATGGCGATTGCCGCAGCCCCCGGTGCCTCTCCCCCTGGAGTCCGATCGCCTGTCGAGGCCAGCGGCTGTCCCCTGCTCGGCTGTCCCCTGCTCGGGCGGCCCCGGGTCGCCCCGTTCCAGCCATCGTCGCCGCGACCGCCCGGGAATGGCCCGTAGGCGGGCAAAGCCCAGCGGCCTGCTGCCGCTCCTCAGCGCCCTCGCCCTGCTCTGCGGCGGCTGCGTGCGCCCGCAGCACCACAGCAGCGGCCGCGTGTTCCCCCTGATGCGCCACAACCCCGGCGATGGCCTGGCGGTGGTGAACGCCCCCGGGGGCAGCGGCATCCACATCTGGCTCGACCCCGACACCGAAACCCCCGGGATCTGCCGCCCCCGCTGGAATCCGGATCCGGCACGCCTGAGCGGGGGCGATGGCCCTTCCCCCACCAGCAGCGGGCGGGCGCCGCGAGAGGAGTTCTACGCCGCCCTGCGGCGCGGCCCGGTGCGCTGGGCCCTGCGCCGCCAGATGGAGGAACTCTGCCGCCAGCGGGCTCCCGGCCGGCGCTTCCAGTGGCAGGACCCGCCCCGCAGTGACGCGGCCTTCCTGCCGGTGCTGCAACCGCTGCTGGAGGAGGAGCACCTGCTCAGCCACCCCACCGCCGTGCGGCGGGCGGAGAAGCAGCTGCTGGGGTTGCCCCTCACCCCCGAGGACTGGAACGAGACGCCGTTGCCGCCCGCTCCGCAAGGCCCCTGAGGCGAAACCCCACCGGATGCGACCCGTTCGAGCTGGTTGCGGATCCAACCCCCCAACACAGCACCGGCAGGATCAGGGGTCCGCTGCCACAGCCACGGCGGCCCGATAGCCGGGGGGCAGCGCCACCTCCCAGGTCCGTTCAGCGGCGGGAGCCTGCCCGGAAAGGGCTTCCGCCTGCAGGCGCTCCAGCCCCGCCAGGCCCTCGCCGCGGGCCTTCAGGCGAGCCTCCAGCCGACACCAGGCGGCCAGGAAGGCGTCCCGGCGCCGTTCGGGTGGCAGCTGCTCCAGGAGCTGGCACTCTCCAGGCGGCAGCACCCGCCGGGCCAGGGGTTCCCAGGCCAGGTGAGGGCGGTGCTGCTCCACATCCACCCCGACTGGGCTTGTGGCATGGAAGGCCAACAGGATCAAATCGCCGGAATGGGCCAGGTTGAAGTGGAGCGGTGCCTGGCCTTGCCAGGCCAGCGCCGGCTTGCCGTGGGGCCCGAACTGAAACTCCAGGGAGGCTGGATCACGCCCCAGCCAGGAGCCCAGCACCAGCCGCAGCACCCCGCGCCCCAGCAGGGCGCGGTGGCGGTCCGCGGCCAGGCGGAAGCGATCCCGGCGGGTCCGTTCCTCCGGGTTGAGCAGGGCCTCAAGGTCCGCCGAGGCGGCCTGCACCCGCGAATCCCGCCGGTCCACCAGCAGCAGCCAGGGCCGCGGGTGTGTCACGGGAGCCTGGGGATCCCGCGGCAGCGCCAAGCCGGGCCACCACAGCTCGGGCCGAAGCCGTTCGGTGGCGTCGCCCTCCATCAGCCGCCCACTCCCCCGTCCGGCCCCTTCGGCCGCGCCAGCCCCCAGATCCTCGGCTCAGCCCAGCGCCAATAGCGACTGAAGCGGCGCAGATCGGGGAGGGTCCCCACTCCGGATGCCGCCGGCTCCCCAGCTCCGGGCGGCTCCAGATCGGCCGGCACCAGGGGCTCCGGCTCAAGCACCGCCACCGGCACCCGCTCGCCCAGCCGGGCGGAGATGGCCTGCAGCCGGGGATCCACCGCCCGGGTGGTCACCACCCCATCGGCGCCACAGCGGGCCACGAAGGCCAGCAGCTCCGCCACCGGATCCCCGGCCCGGATCGTCACCGGCAGCTCCACCAAACACTCATAGAGGAACACCAGCCGCTTCAATCCCCAGGGCTCCTGGTCGGCCGCCACCGGATCGAACACGAACACGGCCGGACGGTGGGGATGGGCCTTCAGGGCGGCATTGGCGGGTCCGAGGGCCTCGGCATGGATCCAGAGCACCGGGGCCCGCAGGTGATCCGACCCTGGAGCCGCGTGCTGGGAAGCGGTGGGCTCAGCGACCACGGCGAGCTGCGGAGCCGCAGGGCCCAATGGCGCCTGGAGCTCCGTCACGGACGACAGCCCTGGGAACAGCCGCTCCTGCAGCGCCTCATAGCTGGCCTCGAAGGGACACCCCCCGGCAGCGCCGGCACCGCCCCGACCGGCGGCGGGGCAGGCCTCGCAGAACGAAGTCCCGGCGAAGCACTCCAGATTGGCGCGGTTGAAGATGTAGGGCTTGCTGCTGAAACTGCTGGCCACCCACTGCCAGCTCAGGCTGTTGCTGGCGCCATCGGCATCGAGCAGGTGGGCATGGAACCAGCGGGCCCCCAGCTGCCAGCGCAGCCGCCGCCAGTGCACCACGTAGCTCGCCAGCCAGAGCCGAGCGTGGTTGTGGAGCCAGCCGGTGCCCACCAGCTCGGCCACGAAGGCGTCGATGCAGGCCAGGCCGGTGCGGGCGTTGGCCAGGTCCTCCGGCAGGTCGCTGGCGTAGGCGTCGGGGAGATGGCCGGTCTTGAGGGGTTCGCGATCGCGGTGCACCCCTTCGCCCCACTGAACCCAGAGGCGCTGCCAGTAATCGCGCCAGGCGAGCTGCTGGATCAGCCTCTCGCCGAAGGGGTGACGTCCGCCCCGCTCCAGGGTGGAAGCCCGGGTGGCCGCGAGGATCGGCAGCCCCGCTGCGGGTTCCGACTCGGGCGGCTCGGAAGGGGGCGCCACCCGGGCCAGAACCGCATCGCGAACCTCCGCGAGGCTCAACACGCCATGGCGGATGTAGGGGGACAGCCCCGTGACGGCCCCGGCCAGATGGTTGCGACTGGCGCCATAGGCCTGGGGATTGATCTCCCCCAAGAGCCGCTCGGCTTCGCGGCGCCCGCCCCGGCGGGAGCTGGCTTCCCCCGACAGTCCGGCAAACCAGGGCGCCAGCCACTGGGCAACCTGCCGGCGGTCGGCCAGCTCACAGGGCAGATCGGCGGGATAAGCGGGCCAGGGCTCGCGGGGGATGGGCATCGCTGAACGGCAGCACAACGGCTTGAGCCGATCGCTGCACGCTAAGAAACCATCCCCAACAGCCCGGCGGCTCCTCCAGCGCGTCCTGCGGCCGATCCGCGGCCGATGTCCGGTGTTTCGACGCGCCGCCATTCCGTCTCCAGAGGGCTCCAGGCCCTTGGCCGGCGCTGTTGGAGAATCCCTCGATCTCCCGCCCCCGGCGCACCCCCATGCTCCTCGACCTGCGCGGCAAGAAGGCCCTCGTCACCGGCATCGCCAACAACAAGTCGATCGCCTGGGGCATCGCCCAGCAGCTCCATGCTGCCGGCTGCGAGCTGGGGGTCACCTACCTGCCGGATGAGAAGGGCCGCTTCGAGGGCAAGGTGCGCGACCTCACCGCCCCGCTGGCGCCCAGCCTGTTCGAGCCGCTCAACGTGCAGGATCCGGCCCAGATCGAGGCGGTGTTCGCCCGGGTGGCCGAGCAGTGGGGCTCGATCGATGTGCTGGTGCATTGCCTGGCCTTCGCCGGCAAGGAGGAGCTGATCGGCGATTACTCCGCCATCAGCCCCGAGGGCTTCGGCCGGGCCTTGGAGGTGAGCGCCTACTCCCTGGCGCCGCTGTGCCGCTTCGCCAAGCCCCTGTTCAACGACGGGGCGAGCGTGATCACCCTCACCTACCTCGGCGCCGAGCGGGCCATCCCCAATTACAACGTGATGGGCGTGGCCAAGGCGGCCCTGGAAGCCTCGGTTCGTTATCTGGCCGCCGAGCTCGGCCCGGGGAAGAACGTGCGCGTGAACGCGATCAGCGCCGGTCCGATCCGCACCCTGGCCAGCTCCGCCATCGGCGGCATCCTCGACATGATCCACAACGTGGAAGCCAAGGCCCCCCTGCGCCGCACCGTGACCCAAGAGGAGGTGGGCAGCACGGCCGCCTTCCTGGCCAGCCCCCTGGCCTCGGGCATCACCGGCCAGGTGATCTATGTGGATGCGGGGTATTGCATCACGGGGATGTGACCCCCGTTGCATCACTTACTGCAGCAGTTACCACTATTGTCACAACAGATTGCTTGACCGTTCTGGTTTATTGAGTTTTTGGGTGAATCCAGGGGGTGCTGTTGGAAAACACAGCTTCTAATTGGTCTTGGCAATTTATTGCGAAGTTCAACTATGTCCTCAAGCTTGTCAAGCCCCTTTGAGACATGAATTGCATGCCTAAAGGGGTTGGATAGAATGCCGCAAACTTCGGCTCTGCTGAACCCTTGACGGCGGCTTGAATCCCGGTTGTATCCCTGGCAGAGAGCGCCTTTGATGACCACACCTCCGGTTGGCATTTCTGTTGCGGACTGAGTTGTCGTGGCCAGCCGGTGCCAGGACTATCATCCTGGCTCAGCAGGAGGAGACCTGCCAGCAGCTCTTACAGCGCAAAGAAGCACTGTGGACCTGTCTGCAGTACCTGGAGCAAGCCTGGATCGCCCATCACCGCAGTGGCGTGATGCCCTCGTTGCTAACGGATCGCAAAACTACTGAGTGCAAGCCGTTCTTTTTGGGTCGGACTGTGATGAGCGATTAGGGCAGGATTGGCGCGAAGATGTGTCCCGACCCTGAACGGCTACGAGCTAACCTTGGCGAACGCCAGCTGTTCGATGCCATCCTGAGCCACCGGATGGCACCACCACCTTGATCCCTTCGATTTGCCGAGTTGACCCCATGCTCCTCTCGTCCTCGGCAACAGTGATCAAGTCCCGCATCCAGCAAATCGCACTCAGGCTGGTGAAGCGGAGCTTGATCTGCCTGATTGGTGTGCCCTGCAGCATCTCCTTCGCGCTGGTGGCGCAAGCACAGAGCGCCGATGTGATCCGACCCGGTTCAGACGGTGACTTTCGCTCGATCGAGATCCCCGGCAACCGGGGCTCCTACCCGCAACGCTTCTGGCTGGTCGTTGATCGCGACCCCCGTGGTCTTTGGTGCCGCGACCTCAGCGGTCGGCCCTCCATTGCACTGAAGTACGGGTCGGTGATCGAAAGCGTTGACACGTCCGTTACCGCCTCACCCATAATGTTGAGCCAGGGGAAAACTTATCTGCTAGTCCGCGTCAAGCCTGTGGACATTCTTTACGATGCCCGGCTTCATGGGCGAGGCTCGCCCTCCACGTGCCTCGTCCGTGCGAACAGCTCCTTTCTTGCCCCCATCAATTCCGAATCAATGGGGGAGGTGCGCCTTTAGACCCTAAACACCGTATGGTACCAGATGTTCTTGGGATTGGAAACAGATTCCGGCGAACAGGTTCGGGCAATCAAGCCATAAGAATAGTGGAGCTTCTTGCCGGGTCGGCTTGTGTCATAGCCACTACTGAAGTATTCCCCATTGGGATCGTTCACGATCAAGCCTTTGTCATCGTAGCCACAGACAACAACGATATGGCCAAACTTGGTGAAGTAGCCATGAATGATCACTGGATTGCCCGCATCAATTGAGGTCTGAATATCTTTGAAGCCTCCATTCTGACGGAAGATATCTTTGTAACCGGGGTAGGAGTCGATCAGTGCCTTGAGATCATGCGGATCGTGTCGGCTCCAACCCAGCTTCTCCATCTTCAGATATAGGGCATCTTCCAGCTGGGTGCCGGGCGGATGGGGCATGCCGAGGTAGGTAAGGCACATGGCCACGCAAGTGACATTGCAGGACCCCGTTGGGTTTTGGCGATTGTCCAGCTGGGAAAGATAGGGCACATTAAGCAGGTGGGGCTTGGACGGATCCACCACCCGCTCAGGGCTTGGTCCGGCCGCTGGTGCGGCGGCGGAGGCTGACACCGCCACGGCTGATTTCCAGTGGGGCTGGAACAACCACCAGTCGCCGGAGCCGTAGGCGAGCCGAACTTTGATCGATTTGCCCGAGGTTTCCAGGACCTGTTCAATCTTATATTGCCGGCCTGTTTCGACAGGCACAAGCTGCTGTGGGCTCAACTGCGAAGAGTCCACCTTTTCCTTCTTCAGGAATGTTTCGGTGATCGCTTCAAAAATTTCTTGTTTTGCGGCAGGTGCAGCGGTACCCTTCAGAACTTCAAGCCCTTGACGCCAAAGGTCACCCTCCGCATCGCGGCGGCGGCGAAGGCCCGCCTCCACGTTGCTGCCAGGGTTGACATAGAGCATCAAAGCGCTGGGAACATCGTTCCAGCGCTTCTCCCGCAGGCAGGCACTGATTGTGTTGAAGCCACTGCTGCCGTAAAAGCCGACGCCCAGATTATAGGCGAAGCTGCAGAGAGCCGATTGCATCGGATCATTGATTTCAGACCAGCTGGGAATTCGCTTTGAAAGTGGTTCCCAATAGCTCTCCTGAAGAGTTGTGACAAAGAACTTATCCGCATCCTCCTTGGTGATGGAATCTGCCGGCCGCACCTTTCTGCCATCCGGATAAACGGTGGTTCCCCAGCCAATCGTGTAGGGCTCCCCACCACTGAGTGGATCTGGATACGCATGCACTAGGTCGTCACCTGGCTTCAGCTTATGACAACCTTCAAACTCCTTGATAAGAGCGATGGCTTGCTGCGGGACTGTGCTTGCCATAATGGGGAAGAGCGAGATGATTTCAGTCGCAGGAAATGTTCAATGTGAACATTATCCGTATTTATAATTTGACTTATTACGAGTGTAGAGTGCTTTTGGGGCGATGGTGCTCTGCTCGCAAATGCGTATCGTTTCTTCACAGTCTTTCCCTGAGACTAGGCCGATTGCTGCTGAGTTCCCATCGGCACGTGTCGGCGGCATCCCCGCCCCCCTCTCTCTCGATCTGTGAAGTAGGCCACTCAATCTGACGCCTCTACCTAGGGACCTTGCCCCGATTCCCCCACCGCACTCCACCTCACCGTGGCGACGTCCAGCCAACCGCTGCTCCATTCTCCTTTCGACGGCCGCGCCGCACCCCCATGAGCGTGCCGAGTGCCATCAGGAAAGACAGGCTTCCCACAACCCCATTCAGCAGCGGCTCCAACACAACCGTGTGCCAGGGCGGCCGATCCTGGCAGCTCATGAGCCAGCAACTGAGCCGCTGCAGATAGAGGATGGTCGTTGTGATCGCCACCACCTGGATCCATCCCAGATGCAGCAGACAGGTGTGGCCGGCAGCCACAACTCCGATCAGCACCAGGACGCCGAGCGGCACCACCAGGGTGGCCAACAGGAAATTCGGCAGCGTCAGCCAACGGAAGCGCAGCGTGGCCGCTTTCTTCGTCAGCCCGTGGCGTAGCCCGCACTGCAGATGCCCGGTCATCCAGCGCTTGCGCTGGCGCAGGAGGTTGGCGAACGTGCGGGGGACCAGAGTGACGGCCGTGGCGCTTATCGCCAGGCCGAGTTGCCGCCCTTTGCGGCTGAGGCTGAGGGTGAGATCGGCATCCTCGGTGCGGGTCCGGCAGGAGAAGGGCGAATCCAGCAGCACCGTTCGCCGGAACAGCGTGGCGGCCCCCGGAAGAATGGCGATCGCGCCGAGGGCTGCCTGCCCGGCGCGCTCCACATTCAGCGCGTTCTGGTATTCCTGACGCTGCAAAGAGGTCATCAATCCGGGGGAGACTTCAGCCTCCAGCAGGAAGGCCACGGCATCGGCATCCTCGGCCTCCAGCCATGCCGCGGCTGCGGCCAGGGCGTCCGGCTCGGGACGGGTGTCGGCATCCAGGGTCAGCACCAGATCACCGCAACACGCTTCGATCGCGGTGTTGAGGGCAGCCGCCTTGCCGCGATTGCGTGGGTGGCGCAGCAGCATCCCGCGGGCCAACGACTTGAGCTCGCCTTGTGCCAGATCGCCCGTTTGGTCGCTGGAGCCGTCATCGACGACGATCACCTCCCAGGGGGTTAGCGAACTGCACCGCAACGACCGCAGCGTTGCGACGATCACGTCGGCTTCGTTGTAGGCCGGGATCACGACGGACACACGGCAGGTCTGGCGCGGCAGCGACGGCCCGGAGGGGCCGCCACGAAGGACATGCAGACCCAACCACCAGAGCACCAGCAGGCGCAGCCAGAGCAACAGCAGGAGCAGCTCAATCAGCCGCCCTGAAACCGAACAGCCCGTCAGCGTCAGCGGAACTTCTCCACGATCCAGCGGGCTTTTCGATTGCCCGTGGATTCGTCGATCACCAGGCCCGGGTAGGAAGCCAGGGGCTCGATTCCATCGTAGGAGCGATCGGGGGAGACGAGCACATAGCCATAGCGACGGCAGCCGCTGCGTGCATAGCTCTCCTTGCTCTCACAGGGTTGGCGTGCCGACAGCGGCCAGGCGGCGAACAACCAGTGGGTCTTGCCGGCGAGATCCTTGCCTTTGGCCTGAAAGGAGACGACGCTGCTGCCTCCGGCCTTCGGCAGGGCCACACGTTGGGCCGGCAGATCGAAGGATGGGGTGTTGTCATCGGTGATGATTTTTCGACCAGCGGTGGCAGTGGATTTCGCGTTGCCCGGCAGGGGCTTGTAAACGGTGAGCCCCACCAGCACCTCTGGTTGCGAGGGGAAGGGCCTGCTGCCTGCTGCCTTACCGCTGCAATCGAGCCTGATGCGGAATTCCAGCTTAGAGCCGTTCGGCTGGAAGGAGGGTCTGGTCAGCCCGCAGGAGAGGGTCGGTTTCGCCAGCACCGGCGGGGCGCCCAACTGCAGCAGAACCAGCAGGAGGCTGCGGCTAGGGATGGCTGAGGATGTGAAGGGCATCGCGCAGCTCCAGCTCGTTGCGTAGGGGAATGAACTTGGCATAATTATTGCTGTTTCGCTTCAGATCGGGGAAATACCGATCCACGTTGTCACGCTGTTTGTAAAGCGCCCGGATGATTTCTGCATCGGACGCCCTGGAAGGATCGGGGAGGGTGCCAAGGGCCTCACGCACGAGGGAGGTTTCAGGGCCGTACTGCACCGCGATTGAGAACATCACCGCCTGCAGGGCCAGCGATCTGGCTTTCACATTCAGGTGATAGGGCACGCCAGAGGGGGTAGCGAGGGCGGTCCCCTTCACTTTGGCCAGCAGCTGTTTGTAGTCTTTCTGCTCGATGTAATCCCGCTGTGAGTCAATGAAGCGCTCGCTTCTTGCTGGATCCTGTGCCAATTTCTTCCAGGCTGCTGCGAAGGCAGGGGATCGGCCGGTCGTGTTGGCGTCGTTTCCCTCCTGGGGCAGGCCGGCATGGAGATCCGGAAAATAGTGTTCAAGAAAACCCAGGTAGTCATTCATCGAGCCACCAGCCTTGATGCTGTAGAAGCCGTAGTAAGTACCACCGGATAGATCCGTGGACCTTGTCCAGGCTTGATTCCCTTCGTATCGCTTGGCCAGGGTGTCGATGGCGTAGGGCGGTGGCGGAACAGAACGCTGGCTGGCCACGTCCAACAGGCGTTCCTGAAACACCTCGTTGTCTTCTTTCTGTTTGAGGGCCAATTCTTTCTGCTGCATCGCCAGCTCGGCCTGCCTGCCTTGGCGCACGGCTTGCCAGGTGGCCATGGCCAGCCCCACCACAAGCAGGGCGCAGAGAGTGAGCCCCAGTTTCAGCAGCTTCGCCCGTTCCTGCTGGGCTCTGGTGCTGATCTGCAGCGCCTTGCGTTCGAGATCTGCCCTGGTCTGCTCCTCTTCTGCTGAGCGGCTGGCTTCGAGGAAGGCGAGGTCGGCGTCGCTGAGCCGTTTTCCCTGGGCCCAGGCCTGGGCTTCCTCCAGGGGCCGGCCCCGCAGCAGAAAGGAGTGCTGCTGCGCTGGCCCAGCTGCCTGCCAGGCGACAAAGGCCTCGCCATACAGGGGCGGATGCAGTTCCGCCAGCATCCGCTGCACCCAGGACGCGTTGAACACCTCGGCGTAGATGGGGTTGTAGATCTCCAGCCGGCTGTCCCGCTTCACCACCAGCCCCGTGAGCCGCAATTGCAACTGCTCAAGGCTGTCGTCAGCCTCGATGGCCCCGCTCTCCTGGATCCGCTGCACCAGGCCTAGCAGCCGCCCGCGGCCGCGCTCGTCGCTCTGTAGCAGCCGGTCGCGGATCGTCCGGAGGTGCGGCGGCAAATCCTGGGCTTCCCAGTTCTCGATCACCTGCCGGCGCGCCACCCGCTCCACCAGGGCCTCGGCAGTCAGGTTTTCAGTGTCGCCGCCGGAGGCATCCGCCACCAGCTTCAGCAGCTTCTGGGTGAGAAACGGCTGGCCGCCGCTCCAGTGCAGCACCGCCCGCAGCACCGCTTCGGGCTCCCGCACTCGCCCACTGAGCCCCCCCAGCAGCGGCCTGGCTTCTCCCAACTGGAAACCTGCCATTTCCACGGCATGGCCGATGTTGAAGGCGGAGCGATTGTCGCCGCGGATCAGGTCGTAGGGCGTGGCCACGCCCAGGAAGCAGAAGGTGAGCCGCTGGTAGGCCGGCTTTTCGCTGCGCTTCTCATACAGCGATCGGATCAAGCCGAAGAAGCCGTCTGTGCCGTTGCCGTCTGTGCCGAAGGAGAGGCTGAGCAGATTATCGACTTCCTCCACGAAGATCACGATCTTCTGGGTTGTCCTGGCCAGCAGGATTTGATCAATAAATTCATTGAACTTATCCACTGCAGAGAGTGACTGGGCATCGCGATCCTTCCACCAGCGGGAGAAGTCCACCTGATCGGCCAGGCCCACATCAGAGATCAATGGCTTGATCGTGCCGGCATACCACTGGGCTTCGTTGAGCGTGGTGCCCCGCGCTTGCGAGTCGATCACGGCACAGATCACACCCTCGTGCCTCAGCTTCTGCATGGCCCGCACCCGCAGGCTGCTCTTGCCCATCTGGCGGGAATTGAACACGAAGCAGTACTCCCCAGCCTTGAGATGCTCGAAAAGATCCTGATCCGCCTGCCGCTCCACATAGCCCGCGTGCTCCACCGGCAGGCTGCCGCCCACCTGGTAGCTGAAGCGGGCGGGTCCGGTGCTGTCGTGGGAGACGGGTGCGGTGGTCATCGCTCAACCCGCCAGGCGCTGCAGGAAATAGTTCTGATAGAGGCAGCAGCGGGGTTTCACCTTGTTCTCCTCCCGCACCACCAGGCCCAGGCTGTCGAGCTTGAAGGCCTCCTCTGAGCGCAGCATCACTGGAGCATCCGCTGCCATCACCTTTCGTAGTGCCGTGCCGAGCTCGGGGTGGTCTTCCAGGGCCTTGAGCAGACCCAGCAGATGGTTGCCATACAGCCCGGCATCGGTGGCGGCGGTGCGCAAGTACTCGTCGAAGTTGAGGCCGTTGGCCAGTTGATACAGCGCCGTGCGGATCAGATAGGGATGGCCGCCCACCAGAGCGATCAGCTGGTCCACCTGCCCATCATCGAGCCTGAGGTCATGGAGCCGAACCAGTTCCCGCACCTGCTCGGCAGAGAACTCGCCCAGTTCCACCGGCAGGCCCACGTTGAACGGTGATTGGTTGATGTCTTTCTGCAGGTACGACTCCTGGGCGTGGGCGATAATCAGACGGAACTGCTCCCACAGCCCATTGCTGCGGGCCAGTTCGTGCCAGCTGCGCAGCAGACCGCAGAAGTCTGTTTCGATAGCGCCATGGGCAAACACCCGATCGAAGTTGTCGATGGCGAGCACCAGCGGTGCTGAATCGCTCTTGAGCAGATACGTCTCGAAGTAGTCGCGGCTGTTGTCGTTGGCCCCGAAGATGTCGTCCCAGTACTCCTCGGTTTTGATGCGCAGCCCCAACCCCTTTCCCACCGCCGCGCAGAACCACTGCATGAAGCGATCCGGATCCTCGAAGAACTTCTGATTGGCCTCCTCCAGGTTTAGCCTCACGGTGCGATAGCCCTTGCCGGCGGCATGGGCCAGCAACCGTGCCATCAGGCTTGATTTGCCCATGCCCTTCGGCGATTTGATCCGGATCAGGGCGCCTGGCTTCTCGATCTCCTCGCAGCAGCGCAGCTCCTCGGCGGGGTGAATGTAAAAGGGTGAGTCGTGGCGCACTGGACCCTCCGGCATCTCCAGGCCCATGGCACCTGGGCTGCTGACCGCCGCAGGTGGAGCTGAGGCCGGAGTGGGTCGCGTGGGTGTTTCCGCAGGTGCAGGGGAGCCCCCTGGAGGATCCGTACGGCGAGCCCGGCGCGGATTCTGAAGCAACGCCTGGGCCACCTCGCGAATGCCCTGGGCGATGCTGAGAAACGCCTCCTGGCGGTTGCTCCAGGTGGTGACGGCCTTGGCATTGGCGGGAAGGGCCTGGAGGCGGCCCAGCTCCGTGGATGTCCAGTCCGCCGGCTGGAGGATCACCGGAATCACCCGGGCTTCGCCGCGATCGTGGCGCTCGAGGGCCCGTTTCATCTCGATGTTGGCGCAATAGTCGGAGGCCAGGAACGGAGCGCTCACCAGCATCAAGATGATGTCGGCAGTGGCGAGATTCTCATCGATCGCCCCCGCCCATTCTTGCCCGGCCATGATCTTGCGATCGTGCCAGGGTTGAATCACGCCCTGCCGCTGCAGCGCGGCGAGATGATCATCCAGGGATTGGCGCAGCTTCTCGTCCTTGTGGGAGTAGGAGATGAAGAGGCTGATTGGGGCGACTTCCGACATCAAGCCCTGCGCACCACGAACGAATTTTCATTTAAGCTAGCAAGCTTGGCTTGGATGTCAATCACAATGGGCAATGCCGCTTCCGTGATGCCAGTTGGACGGCATTCTGATTCCCCAAATACTGATCCAGCTTCGATAGCTTGGCCCCAATTGCGCTAAGAACTAGAGCCTTCAAGCATTCATCGAAACGATGGACACATGGCTCCTGATCGATATGCATTCATGGCAGAAGCAGCCCCGCGATAGACAAAAAATGGCTAAATTACAAAGCAGGATGTGCAAACTTCTTGTTACTGCAGCAGCACCAAGCTGCTCGCCCTTCGTCGGAATCACAGATGGGTGACAGACGCTGCTGGCACGATGGGCCCTCTGGGCTGGATCCACAATGGTTCCCGGAATTCCCGCACCGTCTCCGATGGCCCCATCCCGCACAGGATCCGTGCACCGCGTCACCGGCGAAACGGACGTGCGGGTGACGCTCGGCCTCGATGGCAGCGGCTCCTGCCAGGTGGCCACCGGCGTGCCCTTCCTCGATCACATGCTCCACCAGATCAGCAGCCACGGCCTGATCGACCTGGAGATCACCGCCACGGGCGACATCCATATCGACGATCACCACACCAACGAGGACGTGGGCATCGCCGTGGGCCAGGCCCTTGCGAAGGCCCTGGGGGACCGCCGCGGCATCCACCGCTTCGGGCACTTCCTGGCGCCCCTCGATGAGGCCCTGGTGCAGGTGGCCCTCGATTGCTCGGGTCGGCCGCACCTCAGCTACGGCCTCACGATCCCCGCCCAGAAGATCGGCAGCTACGACACCGAGTTGGTGAAGGAGTTCTTTGTGGCGGTGGCCAACAACGCCGGCCTCACCCTCCACATCCGCCAACTCGATGGGGTGAACTCCCACCACATCGTGGAGGCCGCCTTCAAGGCCTTCGCCCGCGCCCTGCGGCAGGCCGTGGAGATCGATCCCCGCCGCGCCGGGGCCGTTCCCAGCAGCAAGGGGGTGCTGGAGCGGGCGGGGAGCTGAGCCACGACCCATCCCAGTGGCACCCCCCGGCATCCGGGCAGCGACGGTGCCGGAAAGCTCAGGCGGGGTTTGCCGTAGCCGGCTGGCTGGCCGTACCCGCCTCCGAGCTGTGGCCGGACGCTCCCCCCGCCACTTCCTGATCGCCGCGACCTCCCACCCGGGGCCGCCGCATCCGGCCGGTGCGGGCGCTCACCTGGCGGCTGCGCTCCTGATAGCGGTGCACCACGGGAAGCCGTTCAGCGTTGTAGCGGAGCAGGGCGGCCTCCACGCCTGAAGCGGCGTCAGTTGCCAGGGCCCCCAGCTGCCGCGCCAGCGCTACCGCATCCTCCAGACCGGCGGTCATGCCCCGGGCCTGGGAGGAACTCATGGCGTGGCCCGCATCCCCCAGCAAGGCCACCCGGCCTGCCACCAATGTGGGCAAGGGGTCGATGTCAAACGACCAGTTAGCCACCTGCCGCTGCGGAGGGGTGGCCCGGATCAGGGCGGCCAGGTCGGCGGGGAGCTTGGCGAGGCCCTCCTCGGGCACCGGCTCGCTAAGCAGGCGGCGCTGCTCGCTTCGATCCGCGGGCAGCACCTCCTCCTGGAAGAAGCCCCAGTGGGTGAGGGGCACCCCATCGGCATCGGTGCCGAGGTCAAACACGTTGGCGTAGACGCCGCGGCCGCGGGCATAAACAAAGAACTCACCATCGCGGCAGAAAGAGCCATCGGCCACCACCCCCCGCCAGACCCGATCACCCAGGAAATTGAGGCGCCGCAGCGGCACCAGCTGCGGCGCCACCCGCGAATGGAGGCCATCGGCACCGATCAGGAGATCTCCTTGCCAAGAGGAGCCGTCGACGAAATGGGCCTCCACACCGGCCGAGTCCTGGCTCCAGCTGAGCAGGCCCGCCCCGGGGCGGAACACGCCGGGATCCAGCCGAGCGGCCATGGCCTCCAGGATGGATCGGCGCTGAATCAGCAGGGAGGGCAGCTCACCGGGTTCCCGGTCGGCCGGGCTGCTCTCGATCAGGTCGCCGCGGAGGTTGCGCACCACAAAGCGGCTCACCAGCAGGATGCCGCAGCCCTACGGCCGCAGGTCGGGAGCTCGCTCGAACAGGCACACCTGATGGCCCTGCCGCTGCAGGAGCAGGGCCATCAACAAGCCGCTGCTGCCGGCGCCCACGATGGCGACTCGACGGGCAGGAGCCTGGCCCATGGCGAATCCCGCACTGGAAGAATTCGACCCTATGGGGAACGGAGCGGACTCTGTGTCGTGAAGACCACGCCGTCCGAATGAAGAGTTGGCGCCCCCTAGATTGAAGCCAGTGATCGGATCACCATGAACCGCTCGATTCTTCTGGCCGCCCTCACCGCCGCCACCTGCCTGCTGAGCTCGCCCGGCAGGGCTGGCCAACTGCCCAGCCACCCCTGTGACGACGCTGCCCTGAATCCGCCCTGCGAGCGTCCCCTGCCGCCCTGCGAACCCAGCCAGGTTCCCTGCCTGCGCTGAAGTCGGCGCCGAGGGAGCCTCAAATCGCCGCAACCTCCAGCTGGTTGGAGGCGCCAGCTCCCTCATCCACTGCTACCCCCCGGATCGGCCGATCAGACGAGCGCCCCCTGGCCCAGGAAGGTCCGGGCCACGGCTTCGCCCACCTTGAGGCCCACGTTGAACGAGTCCAGGCAAGCTTCGCGGATGTGCACACCGCCATAGATGCGGCTGACCGCATCCTCCAGACCGGCCTCATAGAAGCTGTTAGGCCTCACCGCCACGGTGCTCAGATCCCCCAGGCTGCCGGGAGCAATCCAGCCGTCAAAGGAACGCTCCACACCTGGCAGTTCTTCCGAGCGGGCCGAGAACACCACGTTGTCACCGAAGAACTGGGTCATCACGCTGGCAAAAGCCCCGCCCATCGCCGAGTGGCCCGAGAGGAAATCGGGAAAGGGCGGAGACTGAATGCCATTGATTGAGGAGAGCAGCGACTGCCATTGGCTGTCGCGCACGGTGGAGGCCATCCCATCGGTGTCGGAGAAGGCGCCGGTGATCAGATCGGAGGGGCGGGGCTGCACATTGGTGTATTTCTCCTTCCAGGCACAGATCACCGAGTCCGCCATGGCGGTGCTCAGGCTGGCGATCAAGCTGGCGGTGGTTTCGAGACTGCTCTTCTTGCTGGCTGCCACATCCATGGCCAAGTCAATAAGTTGGCCATAAGGGCGGAAGGTGTCCGGTCGGTCGTAGGCCCAGAAGAGGGCGATCTGGGTCTGGTCCGCGGTGCGCTCGATCGAGGTCACCCCTGTGCTGCTCAGACCACCGAACTGGCGCACCTCGTTGAGCTGGGTCGCGTAGGCGTCGAGGTCCACATCGGGCCGGCAGTAGAGACCGTCGGATTGGTAGGCATCGGGGCCACTGATCACCCAGGGGGTCACCGATCCCCAGTTGGCGCCGAGGGCCACCCCGGCGGTTGGACCTGAGGTGGCCGGCGTCCACACATAACCCGGCAGCCCATCGGCGGGTGGGGTGTAGGGGGTGTTGTTGTTGTAGCCATCGCTGGCGCGGGAGGCTCGCACCTGATCCGCCAGGCCGGCCCCGAAGGCCAGGCCCGCCTGGATGCCCTGCTTCGAGCCCTTAAGCTCCGCCAAGGATTGAGCCAACTGGGCCTGGATCAGGTCGGACTCCCCTGGCAGCTCCTGGGACAGGATCCGCTGGGCGGCCCCCACGATCGCGGCCTCGCGGCTGGCGCCGCTGGGGGCCTTGAGATCGAAGCTGTAAGGGCTCACCTTGTCACCGAAGGCGGCCACGGCATCGAGCATGGCGGTCGAGAGCATAGCCATCAGCCGGGTGCCCAGGGTGGGGGGTACCCCCGGCTTGCCATTGCTACCGGCCGACTGGATGGCATTGAGGGCCGTGCTCGTCCAGACCAGCACCGGATCACCACCGCGGCTGTTCACCAGGGCCACGCTCTCGTTGTTGACCAGGTTGCTATCCACCACCCCGGCAGGGGGCTCGATGCGGGCGATCAAGTTGTAGGAGCCTTCGGCCACGGCCAGGCCGGCGGTGGAGAAATCAAACTTCAGCACCTTGTCGGAGTTGGCCTTGAGCCTCACCTGACGGCGCTGCAAAAGGCTGTCGCCACTGTCGAGGCGGCCATCGGTGGAGAGGTAGAGGGACACCCACACCAGTTCACCAGCAGCGGCTTCCCCGGCTGCTGGTGAACTGGTGTCCACGCCGTGATCATCCTGGCCAGGTTGCCGGCTCTGGGCACGGGAGCGCGGCCCATCGCTGGCCCGCAACCGCAGCTGGGCCAGGCCAGATCCCCCGTTGGCCTTGATGGAGGGGGCGCGCAGAACATCGAGATCGATCGAGAAATCAGCCATGGAGATAGTGCGAAAGGCAGGGGATGTTGGCGGGGTAGACGCGACAAATCGAGGCCTTCGTGGCCTTTAGCGTTCAACAACCCCCCACCCAATGGGGGAGGCTGCCTACACGACTTGGAAAAACCCTTCCGGAGGGATGCATCGCGACTGCAGCAATCCTACTCGGCTCTGCCACTGATTCACAGCAGAAACGCAGCATCAACTCCCTGAATTTTGCGATTAAAAAACAACAGCTTGCCTACACCTTGCGCACATGTAGATCAACAATCTGCCTACACCTTGCGCACACAGCGATCAACAATTGACCTGCGCTTTGTGCGCATGTTGATCTGCAATTCACATACACCTCGTGCACATGTCGATCAACAATTCACCTACACCTCGTGCACATGTCGATCAACAATTCGCCAGCCCGGCTCCAGGCAGGCCCATGGCCCCAGCAGCTGCGGTCGCCATCCTTCATAATCCTTAACAGCAATGGCCTTGGGTGCTTCGCCCACAGGTCCCTCCCCACCGGACACCATGACCCTCGCCTCCGGCCGCCAGCAGGCCTCCAGTGCCGATGGCAGGGGAGCCTCCCCGGCAACACCCACGCAGACAGCCGAACCCACCCTCCGCTACAACCGCGCCGACTGGGCTAGCGCCTTCCGCAACGTGGGCCAGGAACTGAGCAACGTTCCGCTGAAGGCCAGCAAGGGCGCCATCCCCACAGACCTCAAGGGCACCCTCTATCGCAATGGCCCCGGCCGGCTCGAGCGGGGTGGCCAATGGGTGCACCACCCGTTTGATGGCGACGGCATGATCACCGCCCTGCTCTTCGAGCAAGGCGGCCTGAAGCTCACCAACCGCTTCGTGCGCACCGAGGGCTGGCTGGCCGAGGAGAAGGCCGGCAAGCCGCTCTATCGCGGCGTGTTCGGCACCCAGAAGCCCGGCGGCCTGCTCGCCAACGCCTTCGACATGCGCCTCAAGAACATCGCCAACACCCACGTGGTGAAGCTCGGCGATGAGCTGTTGGCCCTGTGGGAGGCCAGCTCCCCCCACGCCCTCGACCCCGCCACCCTCGACACCAAGGGGATCTCTCTGCTCGATGGGGTGCTCAAGCCCGGCGAAGCCTTCAGCGCCCACCCACGCTTCGATCCCGGCCACCACGGCGAAGAGCGCATGGTGACCTTCGGCGTGAAGAGCGGCCCGCGCAGCACGATTCGGCTGATGGAATTTGCCGTGGCCGACGACCCCGTCAGCGGCGTTAAGGCCGGCCAGCTGCTAAGCGAGCGCTCCGATAGCTTCGGCGGCTTCGCCTTCCTGCACGACTTCGCGATCACCCCCAACTGGGCGGTGTTCCTGCAGAACGCCATCGCCTTCAACCCGCTGCCCTTCCTGCTCGGCCAGAAGGGCGCCGCCCAGTGCCTGGCTTCCAAGCCCGGCGGCCAGGCCCAGTTCTGGCTGATCCCGCGCGACTCGGGCGTCTATGCCGGCCAGCCGCCACGGATCGTGCCGGCACCCGAGGGCTTCGTGTTCCACCACCTCAATGCCTGGGAGGAGGCGATCGACGCCCCTGAAAGCAGCAACAACCCCCAGGAAGTAGCCGCCCCGACCACGCCCGCCCCGATCGTGGTGGAGAGCATCTTCTACGCCGATTTTCCCTCGATCGGCCCCGACACCGACTTCCGCACGATCGACTTCGACCTGATCCCAGAGGGTCTGCTGGAGCGCTGCAGGATCGATCTGGCCACGGGCACGGTGGGCACCGAGCGGCTGAGCGAGCGCTGCTGCGAATTCGCCATGGTGAATCCCCGCCGCGAGGGCCTCAGCTGCCGCTACGGCTGGATGGCCGTGGCCGAGCGCGAAACCGGCAACGACCCGCTCCAGGCGATCAAGAAGCTGGATCTGGTCTGCGGCGAGCGCAAGGTGTGGAGCGCCGCACCCCGCGGCTTCGTGAGCGAACCGGTGATGGTGCCGCGGCCCGCTCCGTCCGTCGGCCCTGAACCGACCAAGCCTGAACCGACCAAGCCTGAACCCGCCGAAGACGACGGCTGGGTGCTGTGCATGGTGTGGAATGGCGCCCGCTGCGCCAGCGATCTGGTGATCCTCGATGCTGCCTCCATGGAGGAGCTGGCGGTGGTGGAGCTACCGCTGGCGATTCCCTATGGGCTACACGGGAGTTTTGTGGAGGGGTGAGGCGATCAGCGGCGCCTCAGCACGCCCAGATCTCCTCAAGATCCACTGCCAGCCCTGGGAAGTGGGGATCTGCATCGAGACGGATGGCCGCTTCGAGCCGCCGGGGCTGGGCCGGGGGATCGGCCAGGGGTTCCCAGATCTCCACCGCCCGCTCCGCCGGAATCAGCAGCCAACCGAGGCGGGCGCCCGTGTCACCTCCGGTGGGGGGTCATGCAGACCAGGGAGCCATCGGCGGCCAGCTCCAACACGGCGTCTGGATTGGCCCCACAGAGCTCGGCGAGCGTGCAGGCTTTGGGGCCAAGGGGCGGTGCCGGCAGCTGGTCGCGACTGTGGGCATGGGCGCCTTGAGCTTGGGCACTCAGCGAAGGGACCAAGCCCTGGCATTCAAGCTAGCTTGGATAACCCTCAGGCTAGCCAGCGATCATGACCGACAGCTGCCCCGCCGGCTCCCGGCGCCAACCCACCCTGGCGGTCCCCTTGGCGGCAGCCAAGGACCAGCTCTCGGCCTTGGTGGCTCGGGTGGAGCAGGGGGAGGAGATCGCCATCACCCGTCGGGGGGTGCCGGTGGTGCGGCTCGTGCCCGATCCCGGCGAACGCGATCGGGGGGCTGGGCGTCGTGAGCGGGTGGCCCTGGCGCTGGAGCGGCTGCAGCAGCTGCGGACTGGCGTCGTCCTGGAGAGCGACCTGGGGCTGATCGCCCGGGAGGGCCTGGATTGAACCCGGCGATCGCAACCACCGCCTTTGTGCTCGACAACTCCGTGCTCTGCGGCTGGATCCTCGCCAACCAGGCGACGCCCTACTGCGACGCGGTAGCCGGCCTGCTGCCGGTGGTCGATGCCCACGCCCCCTGGTTGCTGCAGCTGGAGTTCACCAATGTGCTGCGCACAGCTTGTCGTCGCGGCACCATCGAGATCGCTGCGGCTCGAGAGATTGTCGATCAGGTGGCCCTGCTGCCCATCCGCATCGATGCCGCCCCTCCCCAGCCGGCCGCCCTGCTGAGCCTGGCTTTGCGCTTTCAGCTCACCAGCTATGACGCGGCCTACCTGGAGCTCGCCCTGCGGCTGCAGCTGCCGATCGCCACCCGCGATGACGCACTTGCCGATGCTGCCTGGGCTGCTGGGGTGGGGGTACTCACCCCCTAGTCGCCCGCAACCTTGGCGCCAGCGGGCGATGGTCGCAGCCATGGCGACATGGTGCCGTGGGGGAGAAGGTGAAGGCTGATCTCGCGCTGGTTTGAGGTCCGCAGGCTCGTGAGCCAGCGTTTGAAAATCCCAGGCCACCAGGCTGCCTGGCACTTCAGGGAGAACCCGGTGTGTTGCGGGTGCCGGTCCAAGTGGTGCGGACCTGGCACCGCCGGGAGGTCGACCGCTGAGGGGTCCCCAGCACTGGCTGATTCTCCTGTCTGTTAGCGGCTATCAAGTCGTGCTGGCTGGAACTCGTAGCCCATTGCCTCTGCTCAGCCGGTGCAGCTGTGGCGCCAACCCGCTCGCGAAGCTGACAACCACTCGCAGGGACTCAAGGAGCTTCTCAATAACCTCCTCCTTGCCGGTTCTCCCTGACGAGACCCATACCGCCGCAGTCCTCCCATGACCTGGAGCGGGGTTGCTCAAAGAGGCTTATAGCTATCAGGATTAACAACCCCAGTAAAATTAATAGAAAATTTGATGATCCAAAGAAATCCTTAGCTTAAGAGGGGGGGGGTAGCCTTGTTTGCCTATTTTTCAGGTACCTTCTCGGACCGAGAAGATTTGTCACACCATCGCGAATTACCCATGCTCAACATCTCTCGTTTCTCGAGCCCATCCTTCAGCGCCAAGGGCAGCACTTTCAACCCCCGCCGCCGCTGGCTATCAGTGGCAAAATCAGCCCTTGGAGTTGCGATGGCGACGGGGGCGCTTGCCGCAGGCCAGGCCCGGGCCGTGATTGTGAATGTGGAGGGTCAAGATTGGGATGTGACCACATTTACCGGGACTTACAACGACAACCCCAGCAAATTCGCAACTGCGGCCAATGGGGGAGTCATGCCTTGGTGGGGCAACTCTTCTTTGGCGAATGATTTCGCTTCAGTAGTGTTATCCTCGCTTGGATACTGGAATCCAATCGACGACAACCCGGATCAAGGTCCAAATTTTGCCTTCGGATATGACAATACCCATCACGCACCCACTTTGCCTGGGTGGGGGTGGAATGGGAATTTTAATCTTGTGATGAGCAGCGGTTATCGCATCTCTGACAACGTCGTTTGGGCCCAAGCCGCCCCAGCATCGTCAGCTGCTGTCCCCGGCCCCCTTTCTGTCCTTGGCGCCGCCGCAGCATTTGGCTTTAGCCGCAAGTTGAGGAAGCGCATCAAAATCAACAAGGGCAGAAGTGCCACTTTCACTCTTCTTTGATCGCAGCCGCAGAGGAAAGCCCTGAGCTTCGTTCTCTGGCCTTTCCGGCTGGCTTCGGTAGCTGTTTTTGTGGCCTCTCCACCCTGGCCCCAGGCCACAACCTCTTCCCCTAATCGGGGGAGAGGTTTTTTTTGGTTTTTAGGTTCCCTGCTCAGCCCCGCTGCACCCAGGCTTTCTTGTCCAAAGGTAGGCGGCGGAATTACGCGGCATACAGCAATTGGCGCGACTGCTCAATCTCCCGGGCCAAATCAGGATTGGCGAGCGCGCCCTTCATGACCAGATCCACATCAACACCGAGCAGGGATTGAAGGCCATCGAGGAGATCGAAATAAGCGACCGCTTTCTGATAGCCCTGCATCGGCCCAAACTCGATCAGGAGATCGAGGTCGCTCTCGCCAGGCCGGAAGTCATCGCGCAAGGCAGAGCCGAAAACATCCAGCCTTGCCACCCCGTACCGGCAGCAGAGGGCCTCGATCGACTTCCGATTAGAGTGGAACAGCTCCAGCATGGCAGCGCCCTCGATCGCGATCAGGAGATCGACCAGCGAGTCTGCAATCAGCCTAGGAGAGGTCTCCTGGATCCAGGGATAGACAACCGCTGATTCGCTTTAAGCGGTGGCGTGTCCAGCCCTCTGGCGTGGCCACGCAGTGCCCTTTGGCGTGAGGGTCCCCTCAGGCCGCCCAGATCTCCTCCAACTCCACCACCAGCCCGGGAAACTGGGGATCGCCCTCAAGGCGACTGGCCGCTTCGATCCGCCGCGGCTGGGCGGGGGAATCGGCCAGCGCTTCCCAGATCTCCACAGCCCGCTCCGCCGGAATCAGCAGCCAGCCGAGGCGGGCGCCATTGCGCTGATAGGCGGCCATTTTCTGGCGCAGGGTGGTGAGACCGCGGGGGCCTTCGTCGCTGGGACTCGCAAGCTCCACCACCAGATCGGGGCAGAGGGGAGCGAAGCCACGGCGCTCGGCGTCGCTGAGAGCCTGCCAGCGGTCGAGGGCGACAAGGGCGGCATCGGGGCTGAGCACGGAGTTGTCCGGCAGGCGGAAGCCGGTGGAGCTGTCGAATGACTTCCATCCCCCATTGCCGCGAGCCCAGGACTGAATCTGAAAGGCCAGATCGGCGTTACGGGCGCCGGTATCGCTTCCGGTGGGGGTCATGCAGATCAGGGAGCCATCGGCGGCCAGCTCCAGCACGGCGTCTGGATTGGCCTGGCACAGCTCGGCGAACTGCTCGGGGGTGAGCCGCAGGCTGCTGCTGTGGAGGAGCGGCAGGGTGATCGACCCGAACGGCTGCTCCGGGCTCAGCAGCCCAGGGCAAGCCGGCTGGGAGGAGGGCGGCGCTTCTGGACTGGCTGGGGCGAGCATGGGCCCTGCGAGCGTGCAGGGTTTCAGGCTAAAGGCGGTGCAGGCAGGTGGCTCGCCCAGCCCCTCCCTCTGCTCTAGCCGAAGGCTGTGAAGCAGTAAGCCCAGGTGGGCGCCGTGCTCGATCAGGCCCCCCTGCAGATCAGCCGTGAGCGCGAGGTCAGCCAACCCCGCGCCTCCCTGCTGCTGCTGCCCGAGCTGCTGCGCAATGCCCTCGCCAGCCTGGCGCTTGCCCTCGGCTTTGCCGCCCTGGCCCGGCGTCCTGGAAGCGATCTCTCGATCCTGCAGAAGCTGCAGAGCCGCACGTGGCGCTCCCCATCAGGCCTCTCCCGCCGTTCCGGCAGCGTCGATGCCGATTAACTGCAGCAGCTGGGCCGCGATCCTCGCGACCACTGAGACGACTTGATGCGCTGCACTTAAAATGCAATTTATGCCAAGTTAGCCATGCGCAGCACGCTCGACATCGAGGCCGATGTATTGGCCGCCGCCAAAGAGTTGGCTCACCGCCAGGGCGTCTCCGCCGGGAAAGTGGTTTCGAGCCTCTTGCGCTCTGCCCTGACGGGCAAGGCGCCAGCCCAGCCTTCTGGCGCTGCGGCAGTGGCCGGATTCCGTCCCTTTGCGGCCAGCGATCAACAGCTAATGAGCAATGAACAGATCGATCAGTTGCGCGATCTCGAAGGCATCTGAATGCAGGCCCGGCCTGGCAGGTGGCCGCCCGTCTGGCCGAGGCCTGCGACCATCCCAGCCATGCCTTCTGGCCCCAGCAGATCAGGCTGCTCCAGGAGTCTGGCTCTGGCCGTGGCCCATGGCGGACGGCTGGTGAGCTTTGATCAACGGCTGGATCCCCAGCAGGTGACCGGTGCCAGCGCGAACCATCTCTGGGTGATATCAGCCGGCGGCGCGGCTCAGGTCATGCCATGGCCTGAAGATTCCAGCCGCGATGTCCCTCTGGCGCTGGATGGTGTGCTCCATCTTTACGGGCTCTGAGAACGGCCCCCATTGCAGGACCAGCAGCCGATCCAGCCGCCGCCGCCACAATGGTGCGATGAATCGATCCGCCGATTGGCTGCATCAGGCGCAGGCCGATCTGGCGCTGGCGGGAGTGAGCGCTGCCGCCGGCCACCATGAATGGGCCTGCTTCGCCTGCCATCAGGCGGTGGAGAAGGCCCTGAAAGGTTTGCACCTGCGCCATGGTCAGCAGGCGTGGGGCCATGGCCTCGGGCGCTCCTACCGCGATCTGCCACCGGCCGTCGCCGCTGAGCTGGCGGCCAGCGTTAGCGATCTGGAGGACCGTTTGCGCATCCTTGATGCCCTTTACATCCCGACGCGCTACCCCGATAGCCTGCCCGATGGGGCCCCGACCGACCATTTCGGCCGGCTCCAGAGCGACGACGCCCACCGTCATGCCCGTTCGATCGTTGACGCAATCGCTGCTGCGCTGGCCTGAGCCCGAGCAGATCCTGAACCAGGTGCGCCTCTGGGCGGCCCAGGTGGCGGTGGAGCATCCGGGCCTGCAGCGGGTGGCCCTGTTCGGCAGCTACGGACGGGGTGACGCCGGGGTCGGCAGCGATCTCGATCTGCTGCTGATCGATGCCGCTAGCAACGGCCCCCAGCACCAGCGACTGCTGGCCTGGCCCCTGGCGGAGCTGCCGCTCAGCTGCGATGCCCTGGTGCTCACGCCCACGGAACACGCCGAACTGCTGGCCAGCGGCTCTGCCATGGCCGCAGCGCTGCAACGGGACAGCCGTTGGTTGTGGCACAGGTCGTGATCAGACGCTGAGCGAACCACGCCAGCTGGTGCTCCTGTGAGGTGATCGCCTCAACATTGGATGTGTGTCTGTCATACAAGTTGGCATGCATCTCGTAAACTGCATTCCATCACGTCTGTGGCGTTCCATGAGTGCCATAAGCCTCCGACTTCCAGATCTCCTAGAACAACAGCTCAATGAGGAAGCGCGACTCAGCGGCCAACCTCGCTCCCAGCTGATGCGCGAGGCCTTGGAAACCCTGCTGTCCCAGCGGCGGGAAGAACGGGCGCAGGCGGCCCTGAGGCTGGCCGCAGAGGCTTTGGCCAGCGATGCGGACGCCTGTGCGGAGGCCCGGGAAATGGCCGTCGATTTCCTGATGGCGGAGAACGAGGCCCTGGCCGGGGTTGAGGCGCCTGCGATCACGACCTCGGCTGAACCGTGGTGGCGCTGATGCGCCGCGGTGAGGTGTGGGTGGCACGCCTCAACCTCAATCAAGGGGCTGAGGTGGGCAAGGTGCGGCCGGTGGTGGTGATTCAGGCCGACGCGCTCACAGAAGCCGGCCTCGACACCCTGCTGGTGGTGCCCCTCACCAGCCAGCGGCGCCGCGGCGCCGAAGCCCTGCGGGTGCCGATCCCCGCGCGCGACCGGTTGCTTCGCGAATGCTGGGCCATGGCAGAGCAACCCCGAGCCCTGGATCGCAACCGCATTGGCGAAGGCCCCCTAACCCGGCTCAGCGCTGCTGAAATGGATGCTCTGGAGCGGGCGCTAAGGGCCGCCTTCGGATTGGCGGGCGTTTGATGCCTCCTCCAGCACCGGCCCGATTGCCTCCAGGTCAAGGGCAATGGCCCAGCCTGGTGGAGCGGTTTGCCGCTCAGCCGTCACGCCGCCGACAAACTCGAGACCTACGGGATTGAGGGAGCCCGGCTGGAAAGCTGGCGAGCTGCACTGGAAAGTGGAGATCCCTTTCTTGATATGAGCACAGGCTCCCTGGTGCTGGTCATTCACAGGGAGGGACGACCATGGATCGTGATCCTGAGCAAAGATGGGGACAGGGTCGTGACGACCTATGTGAGCGACGAACGCACCGTGACCAATCGCCGAGCAGGTGGCCGATGGATTTCTCCAACAAACTGAGCGCCCAGCTCAAGTGGATACAGCCTCTGCTCGATCCAGAGTCCGGGGCGATCCTGTTCCGCCACACCACCCTGCCAAGCACGAGCGTGAGATCAGCCTGGCCACGGTCCTTGCCTGGCCTGGCGAGCCAGTCATGATCCAGCCGCCCCGGCAGGGACGTCTAAACTAACGGCTAAACGTTCGGCATCGGATGGCCTGCCAGCTCCCTCGCCAGGATTTGCGCCGCTGGGGAAATTCCCTCGGGGTGCGCCTGCCCGCCGCCATCGCCCGTGAGGCCAGGCTTCACGACAACCAGACCGTGGAACTCAAGGTGGTGGCCGATGGGGTGCTGATCCGGCCCGTCCAGCCCCGGCTCTCCCTGGCGGAGCGACTGGAGGGCTACACGCCCATGGAAGGCGAAGACACCGAAGAGATGGCCTGGGATCCCATCGGGACAGAGGTCAACGAATGACCCCGCCGCGGCCCTCAGCCGCCTGGGTGCCGGATCGGGGTGAGGTGATCTGGATCGACCACAACCCCCAGGCCGGACGGGAGATGAGGGACCACCATCCCTTTCTGGTTCTCTCCACCGCCCCCTTTCATGCCTCTGTTGGGTTAGTGGTGGGATGCGCCATGACATCGGCGGCCTACAACCGCGGCTCCTCCCTGGCGGTGGATCTGGGGCCGATTCCCGACCGGCCGGGGGCCCACAGCTTCGTGCTCTGCCACCAAATCAAGTCCTTCGATTGGAAGGCCCGGGGTGCCCGCCCCCATCCCATGGGCTCCCTCAGCAACGACAGGTTGGACCAGGTGCTGGAGATCGTGGGGCAGATCCTGGGGTTTGTGGTTTAGCGCGCCAGGGGCTCGCCGCGGTAGCCACTACGGCAGAGCCTTCAACCCACTGGTGTCTCCGCCACCACCGGATTGCGGAGCGTACCGATCCCCTCGATCGTGATCTCCACCTGATCGCCGGGCTTGAGCCAGCGGGGCGGATTGGCGGCCATGCCCACGCCCTCGGGGGTGCCGGTGAGGATTACGGTGCCCGGCAGCAGGGTGGTGCTGCCGCTGAGGAAAGCAATGATCTCGGCCACCGAAAAGATCATGTCGCTGGTGTGGCCGTCCTGCACCCGCTCGCCGTTGAGGTCGGTGCTGATCGCCAAGGCCTGGGGATCGGGCAGCTGGGCGGCGGGAACGAGCACCGGCCCGAGCGGCGCGAAGGTGTCGAAGCTCTTGCCACGGCACCACTGGCCGCCGCCGAGTTCGGGGCGCTTCTGCCAGTCGCGGGCGCTCACATCATTGGCGCAGGTGTAGCCGAGCACCGCCGCCAGCGCCTCATCCACCCCCACGTTCTTGCAGCGGCGGCCGATCACCACCGCCAGCTCCGCCTCGTAGTCCACCTGGTGGCTGGCCAGGGCGGTGGGCAGCTCGATCGGGGCGCCGGGATCCTGCACCGCCCCCGGCGACTTCATGAACAGCACCGGCCGCTGTGGGATGGCGGCGCCGGTCTCGGCGGCATGGCGGCGGTAGTTGAGGCCGATGCAGAGCAGGGCCCTCGGTTCCAGCGGCGCCAGCAGCCGGGCCACCTGGGCTACCTCGCCGCTGGGGTGCTGGGTGGTGAAGAGAGCGCCCTCCAATCGCTCACGGCTGCCATCGGCATGGAGCAGGCCGTGGTGCACCACGCCCTCGGGATCGGCGTAGCGGAAGATCGGCATGGGTGGACTAGAGCTCAAATCAGCCTAACGAGGGCCTACGGCGGCACCGGTCCAAGAATCCCATCGCTTCAGAGCACCTTTCAGGGCATCAAGTCAGGGCACCAGGCCGAGCCGCTCGATGATCTGGTGGCGAAAGGCCAAGGCTTCTGCCTCGATCTCCGCATCATTGAGGGTCTGCAGCTGACGCTGGCGCAGCAACACCTGTCCCTCAACCAGCACATCACAGACATCACTGGCCTTGCTGGTATAAACCAGAGCGGAGTAGATGCTGCTGAGCGGAATCTGGTTAATCGCCTCCATCTCCAGCACCACCAGATCGGCCCGTTTCCCCACCTCCAGCGAGCCGATCTGTGCATCGAGATGCAGGGCCCTGGCACCGCGGATCGTGGCCATCTCGAAGGCCTCCAGAGCCGAAACCACCGTGGGATCGCCACTGATCAGCTTGTGCAACTTGGCAGCCGTGTCGATCTCCTCCCAGATGCTCAGGTCGTTGTTGGATGCCGAGCTATCGGTGCCCAACCCCACCGCGAGCTCACGGGCCAGCATGCCCGGCAGTGGTGCCACCCCCGAGGCCAGTTTCATGTTCGATTGGGGATTGTGCACCACCCCAACGCCGTGGTCGCGGAGCAGATCGAGTTCATGGGCTTCGGCCCACACCACATGGGCCGCCACCATCCGGTCGCTCAACAGCCCGAGCCTGGCGAGGTGCTCCACAGGCCTTGCTCCCTTAAGCCGCAGGCTCTCCTGAACCTCGTGGTTTGTTTCCGCAAGATGGATGATCAGGGGGCTGGCCCGATCAACAGCGAAGGCCTGGGCTTCGATCAAATGATCATCCGCCACGGTGTAAGGGGCATGGGGAGCGATCGCCGGCGTGATCAGAGGGTGCCCCTGCCAGCGATCCACGAAACGCGCGATGCAGGCCATGGCGGCGGCATGGTCGGCGGCATCGGGAGCAGGGAAGTCGATCAAGACCTGACCCAACAGCCCCCGCAACCCCGCGGCCGCCAGCTCCTCGGCTACCGCCATCTCGTAGTAGTACATATCGCAGACGGTGGTGATGCCACCGCGAATCAGCTCGGCGACGCCCAGGCGAGTGCCACAACGCACGAACGCCTCATCCACGTTCATCGCCTCAGCGGGGAAGATCGTGTGCTGCAGCCAGTCATCGAGATCCTGATCGTCGGCCAGGCCGCGGAACAGGGTCATCGGCAGATGGGCATGGCCATTGATCAGGCCCGGGATCACCGTGCGACCGCTGGCATCGATGCGCTCGACAGCCCTGAAGGACGCCTCGAGCTGCTCGCGCTTGCCGACCGCCACGATCTGCCCCGCCGCGATCGCCACGGCCCCATCGGCAATCACACGACGCTGTGCATCCATCGTCACCACCAGTCCACCGGCGACAATCGTGTCGGCGTGGGGAAGCTGGGTCGGAGGGCTGGCAGATAACATATTCAGTCGAGCAGAAAAAAGGATTCAGAGCATGGCTGTGGAACAGCCCCACCACACCCAATCGAGACTACCCAGACATGGCAAGGTTGTCCTTGGCACGGGGTTCCTCGGTATAGCCACGAAAAGCCTCGATGTGGAGCGTGAATGTGTTGACTCTTGCCTCACTTCTTGCCAAGTATGCTTGGCTTAGTCGCTTCAGAAAAGCCTGGCCTTTAGCATCAGCCATGCCCTGATTTTGTCGCGACATTCAGACTTGCCTTGCTGGAATGTCTTGGCGACTTCCCTGTGTGCTTGAGCCAAGCCAGAACATCAAGAAGCCAGGGCAGAGGCTGAGGCTGCCCGCCAGGGACGCCCCGACCACCTGGCGATCCTGGCCGCGTCGGATCCGGCGGCTCAGCGTCAACGCCCGATGACTGATCAGGGCCTCCGGCCCGAGACTGGCTCCGCCGAGCAGGACGCGCAGACCGTCCAGCATCGGCAGCGGGAGGGATGGCCAGGCACCAGGCCAGGGATCGCTGGGTTGGCTGGCCCTATCCCACCGCCGGCGACGGACGGCGTGATCAGCTGCCGCGATGGGTTGACGCGGTGGGACAACACTGCGGAACGGAACGGAACGGAACGGGGAGGGGAGGGGAGAGGAGGGGAGGGGAGGGGAGGGGCCCCGCTCAGCGTTGGGGAAGGAGATCAGGCGATCAGCAACTGGTAGGCGGCATTGATCCGCCGGAAGGATTCGGCATCGCCCCCCATGTCGGGGTGGTGGCGCTTCACCAGCCGCCGGTGGGCTGCCTTCACGGCGGTCAACGGGGCACCCCAGGAGAGCTCCAGGACGGCCAGCGCCTCGTCCCGCCGCCGGTCCGGAGCAGCCTGGCGGCCCTGCTCGGAGCTCCGGCCCTCACCCGCCCCGGCGTCAGCGTTCGCGCCGTCCGCCCCGGTGTCACCCCAGCTCCGGCCCCCCGGGCGGCGCCCATCCTGCTGGCGCCACCAGGCCTGCTGCCGCTCTGCCCGCTCCCGCCGCGTCTGGGCCTCCTGCCGCACCTGCGCCTCCAACCGCGCGATCCCGGCCAGCAACTCCTCCACCACCGCCTGGGGATCGCCACTGAGACGATCGGCGGCCCGGGGGCCATGCAGGGCAAAGGCGGCCCGCACCGCCGCCTTCACACGGCTGGCGGGGCCGGCCAGGGCCCAGCGGAGTTCGGCGCCAAGGCCGGGCGCGCGGCGATCGAGGGCATCCTCGAGCTCCAGGACGGGATTGTGGGAACGGCTGCGCAGGTCGTCGAGGAGGGCCTGGAGGCCCAGTTCCACGCTGCCACCAACGGCCGGATCACCCTCCAGGCGCGAACCAAGGCGCAACTCCCGCCAGCGAGGATGGCTGCTGAGCGCCTCGGCCCACTGCCGCACCAGCTGGGGGGTGATCCCCGGCGCCGCACCGGTGGTGACCTCCGGGCCGGAACGCCAGGAGCGCACCCGCTCGCCGCGGGGGGCCGCCTGCCGCCATCCCGGCTCCGGGGTTGGCTGGGGCTGGGCTTGGGCTTGGGCGCCAGCTTCGGCTGCGCGGCCCCTTTGCAGCAGGGCCAGCTCTTCGCGCAGCAGCCGCACCTGGTGGTGCAGGGCCTCGTTTTCGAGCAGCACGGCATCAAGGTTGGTGGTCACGGCGCGACCACCGGGCCCTTGCATCCAGCTCCTGCGCTCACGCCCCATGCCTTGCCATCGGCCCTTCCACGGCTGGCATCCTCGCCGCGGCCCAGCACTTTCGCGGCGCGGGATCCCCGTCCGCCTTGGACGGAGAGCCGCCCGGGGAAACCAACGGACGAGGCGGCCTCACAACTGCGGCATTTCAGAGCAACTGAAATCGCCACCACAAGGGATACCTAGGGTCAATTTGTGATGCAGATGGCAACGGCCATGTCCAACCAAGCTGACGCCAAGGCCAAAGACGTGGAAGGCAAACTCGAATCGGCCGCTGGTGAATTGACGGGCGATGTCGGCCACCAGATCAAGGGCAAGGCGAAGCAGGTTCAGGCTTCGGCCATGAACGCTGCCGAACACCTCAAGGAAGGAGCCAAATCAGTGGCTAAAAAAATAGGCGATACCGCCGACAACATTGCCGACAACATCGCCAACGAAAAGAGCTGATCCCCAACACCTCGGACGGTTTGCGCTTGTCCTTCCTCACCCAGGAGCAGCCCCATGCTTGAAACGCTTGCCGTCGTCCTGATCGTGCTCTGACTCCTGCGCCTGATCAGCGGACGTCGCGTCTAGGAGGCTGTTGCGCATAGATCGCCCAGCGCCTCTCCACAGACGCCCATGAATCTGCCCAGATCCTAGTGACAGCAATGGATCTGCCTGGGAGAATGGGTCATGCAAAAGCTCAAAACCTTCCGC
>Ga0209298_10000329_pt1 | contig 31979 bp, 23 predicted proteins | sample S_140806_EF_Meta_FD_187325 | JGI IMG/M metagenome (GOLD analysis project Ga0209298, IMG submission 187325) | Freshwater microbial communities from Lake Simoncouche, Canada to study carbon cycling - S_140806_EF_MetaG (SPAdes) (version 2) | ecosystem: Environmental > Aquatic > Freshwater > Lake ... | reverse complement strand
GTGTTCCCAGAAGCAGAATCGCCCCCCCACCCTGTCCCAAAACTCCCCCCACCAATCGCACCCCCTCCTCCACCTTCCCCACCACCCCCACCACCGGAGTCGGATGAATCGGCCCCGCCGGCGACTGGTTGTACAAACTCACATTTCCCCCCGTCACCGGTAGATCAAAAAATCGACACGCCTCCGCCATTCCCTCCACCCCCTCCCGCAACTGCCAGAAAATCTCCGGATCGTGCGGATTGCCATAGTTTAGATTATCCGTCAGCCCCAAGGGCACCGCCCCCGCACACGCCAAATTCCTGCACGCCTCCGCCACCAACGCCTTCGATCCCTCCCGTGGATCCTGCGCACACCAGCGCCCATTCCCATCCAAGGTCATCGCCACATGCACCCAGCCACCCCCTGGCTTCTCGATCCGTAACACCGCCGCATCACTCCCCGGTCTCACTACCGTCCGCAATCCCACCATATGATCGTACTGATTCCACACCCACCTCCGTGATCCCGTCGCCGGCGAAGCCGCCAACTTTAATAAATCCTCTCTCACCCTCGGCTGCCCAGGCAGAATCTTTTTCAAATCCAACTTCTGCCTCTCCGCTAGTTTCGTAGGAACTTTCGCCTCTCTCTCGTACACCGGCGCATCATCCGCCAGTAATCTTGCCGGAACCTCCGCCACCACTTTTCCACCCGCCTTCACCACCACCTTTCCCGTCTCCGTCACAAAACCGATCTCCGCCGCGTCCAACCCCCACTTCGCAAAAATCTCCTTCAACTCCTTCTCTCTTCCCTTGTGCACGATGATCAGCATCCGCTCCTGCGATTCCGAAAGCAGAATCTCGTACGGAGTCATTCCCGTCTCCCTCTGCGGAACTCGATCCAGCTCGATCTCAATTCCCGATCCACCCCGACTCGCCGTCTCACACGTCGAACAGGTCAACCCCGCCGCCCCCATGTCCTGCACCCCCACCACCAGATCCGGCTTCGCATACAACTCCAGACACGCCTCAAAGAGCAACTTTCCCACAAACGGATCTCCCACCTGCACCGCAGGTCGATCCGCCTTACTCTCCTCCGTTAAATCTCTCGAAGCAAAAGCCGCCCCCGCCAGCCCGTCTCTCCCCGTCTTTGCCCCCACATAAAAAACTGGGTTCCCCACTCCCTTCGCCGCACCTCTTCGAATCTGATCGTGCCGCAACGTCCCCAAACAAAACACATTCACCAGCGGATTTCCCTCATATGCGGGATCAAAAACCAGCTCCCCTCCCACCGTCGGCACCCCCACGCAATTTCCATAGTGCGAAATTCCCGAGACCACTCCCTTGATCAACCCTCGCGTCCGCCTTCCCGCCTCATCCTTCGCCTCAGGTCTGCCAAACCGCAACGAATCCATAAACGCCACCGGCCTCGCCCCCATCGTGAAGATATCCCGCAAAATTCCGCCCACTCCCGTCGCCGCACCCTGAAACGGCTCCACCGCACTCGGATGATTGTGCGACTCGATCTTATAGGCCAAGGCCAACCCATCCCCCGCATCCACCACTCCCGCATTCTCCTCCCCCGCCTTTACCAGCACTGCCGGTCCCGTTGTCGGAAACTTTCTCAACTCTCTTCGCGTATTTTTGTACGAGCAGTGCTCACTCCACATCACCGAGAACATCCCCAACTCATTCTCATTCGGCTCCCTTCTCAGCCCATTCTCAATCTTTCCATACTCCTCCTCTGTCAACCCCAGCTTCAGAGCAAACTCCTTCGCCTTCATATCTTCCTTCCTACCCCGGCCGCCCCAAGAAGAATTCCCCGCCCATCCACTCCCCCCATCACCTCCTCACAGCACCTCTCAGGATGCGGCATCAACCCCAATACATTCCTTCGCTCATTGCAGATCCCCGCAATGTTGTGGCTCGATCCATTCGGATTTCCTCCCCGCACCCCTTGCCCCTCTGCGTTGCAGTACCGAAACAGCACTCTCTGCTGCGCCTCCAACTCCTGCAAAATCTCAGGGCTCGCCCGATAACACCCCTCCCCATGTGCAATCGGAATCTTCAACATCTCCCCCGTCCCATAGTGCGAGGTGAAACGCGAAGCTGGACTCTCCACCCGTATCCACGTCGGTTCGCACCGGAAATGCAGCCCCTCATTTCTCGTCAAAGCCCCAGGCAACAGCCCCGCCTCGCATAAAATTTGAAATCCGTTGCAGATCCCCACCACCACCTGACCCCGCTCCGCCGCATTTTTTACTGCCTTCATGATTGGCGAAAACCGAGCAATCGCCCCACAGCGTAAATAGTCCCCATAGGAAAATCCCCCCGGCAAGATCACCCCCTCCTCCGCTTCGATCTTTGTCTCCTCATGCCACACCAACCGCGCCTCCTGCCCCAGCACTTGCAAGGCATGCACACAGTCCTGGTCGCAGTTCGACCCGGGAAATTGGACAACCGCAAACCTCATCCGCCAGCCCGCAAATCCAAGTGAAAATTTTCCATCACCGGATTGCTCAACAACTCTTTCGAAATCTCCTCCAACTTCGCCCGCAACGCCTTCTCCTCCCCTCCCTCAATTTCCAACTCGATATGCTTTCCAATCCGAACCGACTTCACCCCCTTCACTCCCATATGATTCAACGCATGCGCCACCGCCTCCCCCTGCGGATCCAAGATCGATGGCTTCAACGTCACCGTGACAATCGCTTTCATCTTCACAACTCCTCTCTCTTAAAGTCCACAACGGCGATGAATCAACTTTTCATGCCGTAAATGCCGCGCCGCGTCACATGCTTCCCTCAATCCCTTCTTCCCAATCTTACGCCCCAACTCGGGATCCGACTCCAGCCGAGTGGTGAAATCCGCTCCACCTTCCAGCCAAGTCGCCATCGCGTGCTTCTGCACTGCCTCATACGCCTCTCTCCGCGCTAGCCCCGCACGCGTCAAAGCCAGCAAGGCACCCTGCGAGGCCCACAACCCGCGGGAAGATCCCAAATTCGCCAACATCCTTTTCCCATTCGCCTGATGACCCCTGACCAACCCCTCCAAATCATGCAGAATAAAATCCAGCAGAATCGTCGAGTCCGGAAAAAGAATCCGCTCCGCCGAACTATGGGAAATATCTCTCTCGTGCCACAACGCCACATTCTCCAAAGCCGCCACCGCGTGACCCCTCACAATCCGCGCCAACCCACAAATTCGCTCCCCATTCACCGGGTTACGCTTGTGCGGCATCGCACTGCTCCCCTTCTGCCCCTTGGCAAAAGGCTCCTCCACCTCTCCCACCTCCGTCCGCTGCAGGTGCCGGAACTCCGTCGCCCACCTTTCCGCACTCGCCGCCACCAACGAAAGCGCCAGCGCAAAAGCCGCATGCCGATCCCTTGGCACCACCTGTGTCGCTGCCCCAGGTTTGAGTTTCAGTTTATTACAGACGAACGCCTCGATCGCAGGATCCAAGTGCGCGTAGGTTCCCACCGCACCCGAAAGTTTTCCTACCGCAATCTCGTCCCGTGCCGCTACCAATCTCTCCTCCGCCCGACAAAACTCATCGTGCAAAAGGGCCATGCGAATGCCGTGACTCGTTGGCTCCGCATGAATTCCGTGAGTTCGTCCGATCGTCAACATCCCTCGGTGTTTGCGCGCCCGCATCGCCGCCGCCGCTTTCACTTTTCGCACTCCCGCAATCAGCAGATCGGCCGCATCCCGCAACTGCCATGCCAACGTGGTATCGAGAATATCAGACGAAGTCAGTCCTTGATGAATCCAGCGACCCGCCGGACCCACGTGCGACGCCACATCTTCTAGGAATGCCAAAACATCGTGACGCGTCCGCTCTTCATTCTTGTGAACCTGCCGAATATTGAACTTCGCTTTGCGTCGAATCGTCCGGGCGTCTTTCCGGGGAATGATCCGCCGATTGGCCATCCCCTCACACGCGAGAATCTCAATCTCCAGCCAACGCGATAACTTCGCCTCCTCAGACCACAGGGACGACATCTCAGGGCGGGAATAACGTGAAATCATGAAGCTGTTAAAGTGCTGAAGTGGAACGCATCCCACAAGTGCGAACCCAAACTTATTAACGACCCTTTTCGAACTACCGACCGACCGATTCCAATTCCCACCGCCCGAAAAATGCTTTCAATACCTCTGGCCTTCTAGAAACAGCCCCCTCAAGAAAAATGGTGACCGCCTTTTCCTCCCCATAACCGGTCATCCAGAGACAACCTCCATACGATCCGCTCTTTGCTCGAACCACAATCTTCTCCCCTTTCCAGATCAATGCATCTTGCAACGTTTCCCCCACCGCTCCGTTCCATGGAGCGGTGCCCCGCATCCACCCCACCGCCATCTGATGCTCTCTTCGAAGTGTTGTTTTCAAATCTGCCCCATGCACCGCCTCTTTACCCCCACCCCTCATCCACTCCTTGGGAATACTTCCCTCAATCAACTCGCTCCGCTCTGCGTACTTACCCAAAACCTCTCCACCCAACTTTTCCGCTAAAATGGCAAAGGGCGGATTGATCGATTTCTGAAGTGACTGCCTCAACCCCAACCCTTCCGCCCCCTCCAGCGGCTTTTCCACATCCGCTATCAATCCCCGATCCAACGCCGCCCAAGCAATCACCACCTTGAAAGTCGAAGCCGGTTCTCGCGCCACATCCATCTCAGCTTCGCTTCCCGCCACCAACTTCATTTCCCCTGTTTTCGAAGTCTCCAAAATCGTTATCCCATCCGGGTATTTTTCCTCGGCCAAAGCAACATAGCAGACCCCTAACCAGCCAATCAGCAGTGCCATCCTCATATCCTAAACCTATCCCGAATCTGAAAAACGATCGAGACTCCCCCCAATAGCCCCGAATAAACGCCTTACCGCTATGTGAATAACTTTGGAAGAACATTGGGCTTTCACATATATAAACCCTATCCATCAGCAATTTAGAATAAGAACTGATATCTTGATAACTTCTTGCCAATAACTCCCATTACGGGGTCAGGGGTCAAAAATCACCTTATTCCCCTAATCCCTTTCCGTCCTTCGCGTCTCTACCCCGACTGGCGTCGGGGCTTTGCGTGAGTAAAAAAACTAAATCTTCACCACCTTCACCGACGTAATATCCTTATCCGCAAGCATCTCTTTCAACACCTCATCCCCAGGGGCCGAATCCAGATTCAACACGCTCAACGCCTTCGATCCCGGCGCACTCCGACTCAGCGTCATGCTCGCAATATTCACCTTATGCTTGCCCAACAGTGTCCCGATCCAACCCACGATCCCCGGACGATCCTTGTTTTCCATCAACAAAAGGAATCCCTCCGGCCGCGCCTCCATCCACTGATCATTGATCCGGACAATGTGCGGACTCGTCCCAAAAAACGTCCCGCTCACCTCCGCCTCTTTTCCATCCTGACCCGCCCTTACCGAAATCAGCTCCGCATACTCCCCCGGCTCTGCCTGCTTCGTCTCACTCAACTTCAATCCCAGATTCGCCGCCATCTTCGGCGCATTTACCTCATTCACCTCTCCCCCACCCGCCCCAAAAAGAAACCCCTTCAAAATACTCCTCGTAATCGGAGTCGTATCCTCCTCCCCAATTTTTCCGGCATAACTGATCGTCAACCGATCGCACCGGCTTGGCGAAATCTGTGACAACAATCTTCCCAGCCGAAATCCGAACTCAATCTGAGGCCTCAACTTGGCCATTGTCCTCGCATCCACACTCGGAATGTTCACCGCATTTCGTACCGCTCCCTCGGTCAAATAGTCCCGAATCGCCTCAGCAATCTCGATTCCCACACTCTCCTGCGCCTCCGCCGTCGATGCCCCCAAGTGAGGCGTCAAAATCACCTTCTTGTTCTTCCTTAGCGGATGATCCGCCGCTAACGGCTCCTCCTCAAAAACGTCCAGCGCCGCCCCACCTACCTGACCCGCCTCAATCGCCTTTAACAGCACCGCCTCCCCCACCAACCCGCCTCTCGCACAGTTCACAATTTTCACCCCCTTACGGCAAAGTTTTAGGCGCTCCTCGCTCAAAATTCCCTTCGTCTCGTCCGTCATCGGCAAATGCATCGTAATGAAATCCACCTGCGGCAGCAGATCTTCCACCCGATCGATCAGCTCCACCTGTAAACTGCGAGCCTTCCCAGCCGATAGATACGGATCATACGCCATCACCCGCATCCCAAAAGCGATCGCCCTTCGCGCCACCTCACCCCCGATTCTTCCCATCCCCAAAATTCCCAGCGTCTTCCCATTCAGCTCCGTTCCCTGAAAACTCTTCCGGTCCCACTGCCCTGCCGACATCGAACTGTGCGCTTGGGGCAAGTGCCGAGCCAAACCCAACAGCAGTGTAAACGCCTGTTCCGCCGTGCTAATCGTATTCCCGGCCGGAGTATTCATCACCACCACACCTTTTTCTGTCGCCGCATCCACATCCACATTGTCCACGCCCACCCCAGCCCGACCCACCGCCCGAATAGTAGGACACCCTTGCAGGATAGCTTTGCTAACCTGCGTTTGGCTACGCACCACCAGCGCATCGCAACCCTTCAACTTCTCTAAAAGCTCCTTCTCCTTGAGCGTTGGACTTTCAATCACCTCAATCTGCGGACACCCCTTCAGCACATCCACTCCGCTGGGAGAAACCCCGTCTGTCACAAAAACCTTATACTTGGCTGGCATTAAAAAGTTCTAGCAGAGACACACCGCAGGGCAACGCTGTCCAAGCCTCATAATTCAACGCTCCCCCCCTCACGCCTAGTCCACTACGTACGCCATGTATCTTATCTAAAAAACCTTTCCGCCCTTTGCTTGAGAAAAATCAGCTCCCTGATTAACCCCCCAAAGCAAAAAAGCCCCGATACTGAGCGAAGCAGAGCTGCCCTACCTCGTAATTGTCGCTCGGAGGAACCTCTTCGAACCCGACCCTCGATCCACACTGATCACTTTGCGGGCGGTATTCGCTGGCACGGGAGATGCGTCGGTTGAGGGAACGATCGACACTCCGCTTGTGCTCCAACCGCCAGCCAGATCCGTAGTCGTCTGCCCACCTAAACTGATAGAGGAATCATCAGTCCGGAAAACCACAATCAACTTTAACTTTGTCGGATCACTACTGTCCATGATTGGCAACGTTGGCGATACCCCCTCACTCCCACCAAACCCATAGTTTGCCAAATGGCTCAGCCCATTCGGCGCGATATCGGTCATGATCTTTCCTGGATAGGCTCCCGCAAACGTGCTTCCCACAGGAGTCACCGGATTTACTGTCACCACGAACGTATCACTCGCCGTCGAAACTCCATCTCCACCCGTAATCGTGATCGTCGCCGTCCCTATCTGGTTTGCCACTGGCGTGACTGTCACGGTTCGGCTCGTGCCGGTTCCGCTCACGACAATATTGCTGCTCGGCACCAGAGCCGGATTACTACTACTCGCCGTCACTGTCAGCAACTCCAACGCTGGCACCGCAAAAGCCCGCACCACCGCCATATGCTGCATGTTCGTCGCCGCGCTGTCGGTCGACAAAACGGGAGACACGGACGAAAGCGGGGAAAAAACCCGACTATCAAAAACCAGCCCATTCGCAAAAGTGAGAGATCCGATTTTTACAGGTGTTTCCAAACCATCCAGCTCAGCCTCTGCCATTACCCAGTCATATGGAAGATACCTGCCGCTATTTGTGTCTGGATCCCCAGCCTGATCCACCGGTCGTGGCGCAGAAACATCGACAATCCCTCCCAAAGTTACCAAGCAGGCCTCGGTGTAGCTGTACGTGTTGCAGTCTCCTCCAATCAAAAGATAATCATCCGCTGGCACATTTGCCTCAATATAGGTCACCAACTGCTGCGCTTGAGACTGCCGCTGGCTAGCGGAAGCACTGGAAGCTTTTAAATGGACACTCACCACCCACAGATTCTTATCCCCAGGAATATCGATCCGTGCCCACGCAAACCCCCGATCCCCGATGGTAGTGTCATCCCACGAACCAGATGCAACGATCGGCCAACGGCTGATTACCCCGTTTGGAATTCCGTTATAAGTTTCACGAAAATAACTGAATTCGGTACCAAAGGTTGTATTCACCCAGGCCCGTACCTCAGCAGTCGTCGAGCTGCTGCCGACATTGAATTCCTGAAGCATGACCACATCTGGCTGCAAACCCTCCAAAATCCGTGTTCCCGGGCCTTCGTAAGACTGGCTATTTCCGGATGTGATATTGGCCGCAACAGTTCGGATCGTCTGCTTGGGAGTGAAGTTGCTTAAAGTAAAAGAAAGCGGGCTTATAGCACTACCAACCGTTACTGTCTGGTTGCCGATGTCGCTAACCGACGGAGTGGCTAACCCATTGGCCATCAACAACCCAGATCCCATCCAAATACGAATTAGATAGATCGCACTAGTTCGCACAATAAGTACATTAGCATAAAAACCATTTTTTCGCCCTGTTTATTGATGCGAACGCTGAATCGCAACTTAATGAATTCCGGCCAATCCTCCCCAACGACCGCTCCCTCCTCTTTAATAATCCTCGGGCGGTCCTTTCGGCTTGGTTTCCCCGGGTTTCAGCACGGGTTCTTGTTCGAGCAACTCAATTGAAAATGGAACCGATCTCAACTTTCCGTCCTTTCCCAAAAATATCACACTCACATACAACCCAGGTGCCCCAGGATTAAAAGAAAGCAACAGCTCCTCACCCACTTTGAATCCGGTCTTTCCTTCCCCCAAGGGAGTTAGTTTGCCAGGAACCAAATCGGTTTTCGTCGGCTCCGCGTTGCCGTGAAAAAGATCCCCAAGGATTCCCTTCATTTCTACAGGCAGATATGCATACACCTTGGATGCTTTCTTGTCTGGTTCCGGTAAATTCATTGGAAGCCAGCTCAGGGAGATCGCTTTTGGGAATTGGGCCACTTTTGCCGAGTCTGGGTTCGCCCCAATATCCACAAACAATAATCCCGTGTCTTTTGAATTCACTGAAAACTCGATCTTCTTTTCCTCTGCGGCGGGCGCCGTCAACGCCAACTCATGCTTTCCACCTAATACCGGCCACGTTGTGGAATGCTCCATGCCGACCTCCAAGCTAGCAAAAGGCTTCTTGTCCAACATGATCGATTTGAACTCCTTCGGCTCCGATTTAAAGATCAACACCACTTGGGCCGGTTCAGCAGCCACAGGCGGAACTTGAGCCAACAGTTTCGATCCCATAAAAACCAATGGAACGAGGAGGGCTAATTTTGTACGCATTTGCATTCCCCAATCTCCCGAAAGCCACCTTCTACGTCAAGTCACCACCCCAGATCCAAACATTGTTAACCGAAATCTAAATCTCCAAATCTCATCCTCGAAACGCACCTTCCAAACTTGTCCCTTAAAAAAAACAGGCTGGGGACCTCTTTACCCCAGCCCGTCTTCAAATCGAATGAGGCAAACTTACGGAGCCAGAGTTATCTTCAATCGGAGGAACTTTTTCAAGTCGCCTCCCTGAGCCACCGTGAAGGCCTGCCTTTCACACCCAGCGGGTACTCCCGTCTGATCCACACCCGCGGAGGAACCATTCACCGGTGTGACTGCAGTTCCGGATGCATAGTTACCTAGATCGGTAACTGCCTCCCCCACCACGGAAAGCTTCGCATTGTCCACCCGAACAATCGCAGTCAGCACAAGGTTGCCACCGGTCAATACGGTAGTTGGTTTTGTGACGCTATCGTTGGGCCCATTGGCACCGAAAGCATACCTCAGAAGCCCTGAAACCCCATCCGCACCAGGGGTGGTGGCTGGAGCCGAAACGATCACCGTCCGCTCGACAGGGATAGCGTTGTTGCCCGCTGCGTCACTTGCCGTGTAGGAGATTTTATATACTCCAGGCTTAGACGTATTGACCGACCCACTCCTGTTAACCGTCACGGAACTGTCCACATTATCCGTTGCAGTGGCTCCAGCATCGATATAGGCCGCAGCCCAATCCAACGTGATTGTCGCCGAGCCAACGAGTGTGATCACAGGTGCCGTGGTGTCAGCGGGCGCAGACGTCTCATCTTCTAGAATCTGGGCCGTAACTGTGGCCAAGGTTAACACACCTGCCGTATCAGTAGCTGTGATCGTCACCACCGTATCGCCCGTGTAGACCGAATCGTCCACCGGTGTCAGCGAGAGGACCTTGGAGACCTCTCCAGCCGCAAAGTTAATCGTCTGCGGTAACGCCGAACCCCCGTTCAACATCCTACCCGCAGGACTGATCGACAACTGGACCGCAGCCGTCCCTGCGGAACTACCCACCCGCGATAAGGTCAAATACGTCACCGATGGGTCGAACCCAGCTCCGTTCTCTAGAATCACCGCCGGAGTGCTCCAGGCGAGTTTCAATCCAGGCGCAAAACTCAGATCCTCCATCGTCCTCGGCATGATCTGATAACCGGAGTTTCGAGGCAAGGAGGCATCATACTGCCCCAAAATTCCTGTTATGGTCACGGGATATGCTGGCTCCGTGATCGCGGTAGAGTTTGGTTGGACGCGTATATCAATTGTATTTGTGCCGTCTGTTGCCGTAATCGTGCTCGACGCTCCCCAAGCATCGAGTTCCGTACTGGACTTGCTTAAGTTCGCAATCCGCACCAAGGAACCTTCGTACAGCTCCGCATCGTCAAAGCTCAGTGGAAGCGTTATCACCCTCGGAGTCGGCAGCGTCCCCGAACCCAATTCGGCAATCGCAGACAAGGACAAAGGATTCACGTTGGTCAAACCGTTAGAGCTACCCACCGTTCCGGCCACCGCATAACGCGTTCCTTTAGCAAATACCTTAATGATGGCTGAGCTAGAAATGGCCACACCATACTCTCCGTCCTGCAAGAAAGCAGGTGCCGTCCCCGTGGCGGTTAACGTATCCGTGCAAACTCCTTCCACCGCCACCAGCTTGCCGTTGTGCGTTGGCGTTCCGTTCGTCTCTTTTGCCCGGATCGTTTGAATCGGCATCAACACAAATGCGCTGGGGCTTGCACCTAGTGCCTTCAAAACACCCCCGGCTCTCGCCGTTGACACAGTGAACGGTAGATTCCCCAGATTAGAGGAAAGGTTCGCCAAGGCCGGCGTAGACAGTCCGCTGATGTTGACCGTCAAGGACGCGGTTGTTGTCACCGCCGCACTAGTGACCGTGATTAGCTGACCATTCACCGTCACCACCGCCGAAGCAGCCCCTGTCCCAGTCAAAGTAATGTTGCTTGCTAACGGCAACCCCAACAGCTCCGGCACCAACACCGTCACGTCGCTGATCGTCTTATCCGCCAAGATCCCAGTCAGGTTCAGAGAAACACTTTGGCCGATCGCTTCGCGTGGAAAAATCGGGGATAGAGCATAAGGACTGCCTCCCGTGCTGTTGGCCAAGGTGACCACCCCGCTACCATCCGTGGGATCACTTCCCCGGAGACTGGCGATGAATGTCGCATTGCCAGCGGTGCTGGCAGAGCCAAACGTCAAAGCCACATCCGTTTTCACAATGCTACCAGTGGCATCCGTGCCATCAAAATCCGCCAAAACCCCTAGGCTGTTGTTTGCGTAAACACCCTGGTCGACTCCCGTTGTCCCTGTGGCAATCAACTTGTACCCAACAAAGTCCGTGTAGTAGGTTCCTGCTGTTCCCGACGCCAAAGCATGGATTCCGCCACTGGTACCGGCCGCGCTGCTACCCGCCACCTTAACCATGAGCATTTCCGTTGTCGCAATGTCGAAAGTTCCACCGGTTTTTGTGAAGTAAAGAGGGTTGTCCAATCCGACACCCAGTTTGAAGTCGGCAGCATCAATATCCCCCGCTGTATTGTCATTAGATAAAACGATCAATGTCCCCACCGGCACCGCCGCCCACAGCGTGCTGGTGGTGAAGGTGTATTGTGCGCCGCCGTCACCGGCCATGCTACCGGAGAAGTCCTTGAAGATCATGCCACGCATGTCAACGGTATGACCTGGGGTATTGTCGCCCACTACCAGAAGCTCAGCCTTGTCGGGTGAAGCATTGATAAATTTATTGATCACTACCGTCATAGGCCGTTTGTCTGTGTTAGTTACATTCAAGGTGGCTGTGCCCGTAGTGTAATTGTTGGCGGAGGCCGTGATTAGGGAACTCTGGTCATCATAACTGGACGAGTTTTTCACCACCGTAACCCCAAAGGTCGCGCTCGTTTGCCCTGCCAAGATCGTCACGCTGGCCGGCACTGTAGCTGCCGACGTGTTGGCGCTATTCAGATTAACTACTAGGTTACCAGCCGGTGCGGAAGGAACCGTAACGGTTCCCGTGGTGGCTGCGGATCCTGCGGTTTCAGCCACAGGGTTCGGACTGAAGGCCACCTGCAGAAGCGGGTTGCTTCCGGCTGCTGCCGCCACCGTTCCTGTGACTACAAAATCATCCCCAGTCTGGAAGTTGTTCAAATACCAAGTGCCGGTCCCAGAAGAACCCGTTACGGTAAGTTTAAAAGTGACCGTGGTGGTAGCGGGTATATTTTGCAATGCCAGTATTCCTGAAAGAGTGATGGCAGTCTGAGCATTGCCAGCAGCAGCCGTCCCCGATCCCCAAGCGATCGCACTTCCAATATTCACAAAGTCTACCCCATTCAAGCTGTAGGCCCATTGGCCAGTCGTAGGGCCCGAAGAAGAACGTCTCACATTGTAAGCAGAAATTTGGGTAAGGCTTAAGACAAAACGATCGTTGGCTTTTACCGTGAAGGAAGCACTTCCGCTAATTCCAGCTGCAGTTGCTGAACCACCCCAAGAACTAGCACCAGCAGTACCTGCGGTTCCAAGACCGCTCCTAGTCAATCCTGTGGAGGTAACATTTGCCGCTACAGTATTCGCAGCAGCGGGTGACGCTCCAAAATTTCCGTTTCCTCCTGGGTAACTTCCGTTCGCAAAATCCCATCCCACAATCGTCGTCTGCGCCTGGGCCGCCCCCATCCATCCGGCAGTAAGCACGAGCGCCAGCGAGAGACGCAACCCTCCGAAGCTCCTACTCAGTTTCCGAGATTCGGAGCAAAGGGGGGCCATCCTCGCAATCCGATCCTCGAATCCGAAATTTGAGTTGTTAAGGATGTTCTTCATTTTTTATCCCCTAGGACAAGCCGTCCGCACCGCAGGCTTGGCATAAGCAACCCACACAGTACACACATTCTGTCTTTGCTGGGGCACACTCAAAACCTGCTCCTCAATGGCTTAAAAGCTAGGAATTTTTTGTGACAATATTATGTCACTTATTTTGAGATAAAAAACAAATTATAATCTATCCATCAACACTTTATATTTGATTTTTTGGAAATATATTTATCGTTTCCGTGGAAAATTATTCGCATTCTCGGTCGCTTATCCCTCGATATCCCCTTTTGCCTATGCCTCCTTAAACCCCTAACCCCTTAACCCCTTCTCCGCGGACCCTCCTACTTAAACGTCCCAACAGGTTTCTTCGAGTTTTTCGGATCCGCTACCCAAACCGAAACGCTGGCTGCCACCACATATTTAGTGCCGCCGACATCGTTGGTTAAAACACCCGCTCCACTCGTATCAATCGCAACTAAAAAATTGCTTCTCGCACCACCAGAATAAAATCCATTTGGCGTTACCAACTCAGGTGTTGAATTGGTAAACTTCGGCGGCACCTCCAGAAAAGCGATGCCCCGTGTATTTTGCGCACTCGCCCCATTCGTGTTGGTTGTGCTCATCAAACTTAAAAAGTTGGCGTCCGTTTTCCCACTCGCATTCGAGGGATACGCCGAATACTCCGCGTAAAATGCGTTTACGGCTGTCTTAATCGATTCCGCCATCGCCGACACCTCCGCCTTCTTCCCAGCCTGCATCGCCCCACTGATCGCGGGCAACCCCAGCCCCGCCAGCAAACCAATGATCGAAATCACCACCAGCAACTCCACCAACGTGAACGAGTCGCTTTTTGCCTTTGGAAATTTGTGTGATGAAGTTATGTTCATAACTATGACTACACCCACTCTCCCCCCTTTCCACCAGAAAAATCCTGCCAAAAAAACCCTCGCTACAGATTTAAGACTTCAATCCAGAATCCACAATCAAGAATCCAAAATTTTCAACTCTCCCTCATCCCTTAATCCCTTCACCCCTCTCCGCACCACGGCCGCCTTCACCTTGATCGAACTCCTCGCTGTTATCACCATCATCGGCATCCTGGCAGGCCTCACTCTCGGTGCCGCGGGTGCCGTTCGCCGGCACGGTGCCACCTCCACCGCGAAGGCCGAGGTCGCGGCCCTTCAAGCCGCATGCGACCGCTACTACGCCGACTACAACCTTTATCCCTCGGATACCTCCGCAGCCCCCTCTGCTGTTAACCCAACCAACTACACTGCCGCAGGCCAAGTTCTCTTCACCAATCTGCTTGGTTCAGCCAATTTAACGGCTGCCCCTACCAGCAAACGTTACTTCGAACCCAAACCCGCCATGGTTTATACCAATGGATCCCCCAACTACTTCATCGACCCTTGGGGCTACGCCTACGGCTACAGCTCTGACGGCACAAACGCTCCTCTCATCTGGTCCACCGCTGGACAAACGACAGGAGGTGCAAACACAAATAAGTGGATCACCAGCTGGCCAAAGATGTAATTATCTGTCTTTTAGTGTTTTAAAGATTTATCAACATTTTCTAATATTTACTTTGTAAGCTAGTGTTGACAATGTAAATCACAGGCGTACTTATCTTAATCGTGACCTCCCTTACTCCCTCCCCCGCTAAGCCCGCCAATTTTCCATCAAAACTACATTCTCACCCTGCCCCGACCCGGTCGGGGTTTCGTGCATTCAAACCTTCCCACATTAAAACCCTGCGAAGCTCAGCAAGGTTTACCGAGACTGAGCGAAGCAGGGCGGCCTTCACCCTCGTCGAACTCCTCGCCGTCGTTGGCATCATGGGACTCCTTGCCGCTGTCGCTGTCCCCGCCCTCAAAGGCCTGACCGGGAGCGGTGGACGCAAACAAGCCCTAAGCCAAGTGATGGGTGCCCTCGAAATCGCCCGCAACACCGCCATCTCCACTGGCACCAACGCCGCCGTCATCTTCCCGGACTCGACCACCGACTCCACATTCGGCGGCCAACAAAATCCCTACCGATACCGCTCCATGGCTGTGGTCGCCTGGAATCCCACCAACTCGTCCACCTCTGCCACAATGGTTGGCTCATGGATCGTCCTTCCGCAAGGGATCGCCCTATTTCCAAACTCCATCTCCGCCCTCCCACAAGGAAACAATATTTCTGTTAGAATTTTGACCAGCAGCACAGCAGCGACCTTCCCCACGATTCGTTTTCAATCGGATGGCGCCCTCGACGAAGTCCTTTTCCCAGATGGAAATCCTCTTCCCAAGATTGCTCTTTTTGAGGGCACCGTCGACGGTACCGCTGCCAAAAAAAACTCCAAAACAACCATGTTTGAAACTGTCACCCTTACTCGCTACACCGGCCGTGCCATCGCCACCGTCATCACCAACGAGCCATGAAATCCTTTGCCCACCCCACCTCCGCTAAGTTCGCGAAGGATTTTTCTTACCAAAAAAACAACTCTTTCCGTCTTTACCCCGACTCGGTCGGGGCTTTGCGACCTTTGCGTGAGCCATCTCCCACACTTCACGCCAAGTACGCTAAGGCCGCTACAAATAATAACTTCCCATCTTTCCAATCGTCTCAAAATCAAATATCAAACATTAAAAATCAAAAATCATTCCTTCCCCGTTCCTGGCGTCCTTTGCGTGAGTCGTCCGCCTTCAGCCTGACCGAAGTAGTCATCGCTATGGGAGTCGCCGCAGTCGCCTTTACCTCCATCATCGCTCTTTTTCCCCTCGGCCTGAATATGAGCAAGGAGTCTTATGAGGAAACTCAAGCCGCTCTGCTCGCTCAAACCATCCTGTCCGACCTCAAAGACCAGCAAGTTGGAAGTAAAAACAAAAGATATAATGCGGCTATGGGCAGCCCTTACTCTTATAAACTAATCCAAATCGCAGGAAATGTAGATCCTCAGCTGGTTACAAATAACTATCTGGGAGTCGATTTAAGAATTCTCACCGAACAAAATGTCTATTTGGCCTATGACGCAAAATCCCGTTCAGATACAGATACCACCAGCCAACCCATTATGCTTCGACCCTGCACCAACTCATTTAACGCCATTCCGGGTTGGTATGACGGATCAAAACCCAGCAACGGCTTAGCTGCTGTGGCCAAAGTTACTTTTGTCCCCACCTTCTCAATTACCACACTTGCAAACGACACCGGAGTCGTCCGCGTAGATATTGCCATCGAGACCCCTGGCAGTGCGAAACCAGAAAATCGCACGGTTCGTATGTACACAGGAGCAGTCTGTCCATGAACTTCTTCCCTCAATCCGAGGCAGCCACGTTTTCTTCAAAACTACGTTCTTACTTTCCAACATTCGTACATTCCCACATCTGGATTCCTTTCCGACCTTGGCGCCCTTTGCGTGGGATTTCTGGTTTTACGCTCATCGAGCTCATGGCCGCCACCACCGTCCTCTCCATCATTCTCCTCATGATGGTCGGAATGCAGGATCAAATGTCCAAAGCCTGGTCCAACTCCAACCGCCGGACCGACGCTACCCGCGAAGCCCGTGCCGCTGTTCAAACGATCTCTAGCGATCTCTCGGGTCTCCTAACTCGACAGAAAACAAATATGGATGGTTACGTCGGGTCGATTGCCTGCCCCAATATGGGGCTACCCTTCGTCTACTCCTCGAATGGGGTTGACTCGAGCGGTCTAACCCTCCCCCCCAACCTACAAACTAACTCATCCTATTTATTTGGGGTCTGCACCAAAAAGTCTCTTAGAACCGGCGATCCTGATCTTGCGATCTTCGGCTACTACATTGGCCAAACGATCAGCACCAATATCAATGGTTTTACCAATACCAATTATAATCTCTACCGCTACGTCGTACCAAGCTCAACTACGGTAGCCGCTTTAAATGGGGTAACCACCGGCAACCTCGACACTCTCTTCCCCAACATCGCTACCAATAGCGAAATTCTCGCCCGCAACACCTGCAACCTGCGGATCATCTTTTATAACAGCAGGGATGCCGGAAGACCCGTTACCAATGGGCTCAATTACAGGGTCTTCTCAGCGTCTTCAGCCAACAACTATAGTGGCAGTAAAATCCATATCGAGCTATCGGCATATCCAGAGGACTCAGCCCAGAAAATCCCTATTTCCGCCTGGACTAACACGGCCAATATCCAGAAATACGCCCGCTCCTTTGAATTTCGTATTGATGCGCCCAGAACCATAAGCCATTGAAAACCTCCTCTTCATCTCTTTTTTCTCGTTTTTCCTTCGGGTCTCCCAGCTTCGCTCTGATCAGCGTTCTCGCTCTTGTTTCTCTCGCCGCCCTCACCGCCACCGCCTTTCTTGCTTCGGCTCGTTTGGAGCGAACTGCCACAAGGCCTCTTGGCGAAAAAGTGAGATTGGAAATGGCTCTCAATCTGGGCTTCAACTGTGCCAAGGAAATCATCAATGACGGGATGGGTTCCAGTTACGATAACATCGCCACCTATTGGCGAACCAACCCCGCCGATGATATCGGCTATCTGCTCTTAGGCGTGCCGAGAGACACTAATCCGGCTACTCCGAGGATGTACTGGTATGCTGCCTTTAGTACAGCGCGGATGACCGAACTCGCGACCAACAGTCCTCCTAGTGTTGTAATAACAAATCGGACAACGGTCACAAATCAGTCGATGTTTTCAAATACTATAAGCAATTTTATGGCTGGTCTAACGAACCCATGGCCCAATGGCTCCACGAACATCGAACTCATTGGACACACCGCGGCCAACCCACATCTCTCTCCACCCGTAGGCTGGATGACCATAAAACAACCTGTCCGCACAACCCCAGGCAAGACCAATACGGTCCCGACACCTGTCATGCGCATTGCGTTCTTTACCGAGGATCTTTCTGGCCTAATTGACGCAGAAAGAATGTGTGGGGCCACGAGCCGCGATACAGGCACCAACCCCACGGAAATTTCGATGTCCAACATAGGACCCATTCCGGGCATATCTTTTGGCACCGCCACCAACACACGCGCGACCTACCTTTCTCCCTCTCTGTTGGCATCGAACGGAGGGATCGCCACCACTAACCTGCGCTACTTCGCCACAGGACTTCGGTCCTGGACCAATGCGATCCAACGAATCCCTCGATCCATAGCCATAGGCACTAGCAAAAACTACGGAGGTGCAATTAGCGGTGATGGGACTAAAACCATAATTGATAGCAATTCAACCGTATCCACGATTTCTACTGCCATCAGCAGCAACATCCCTGATTTTGGCGCCCGCGGAGGCGCGATGAGCTCTGGCGCCTACATCAGCAACATCGCCGCCAACATTGTCGATTATGTCGATAGCGATTCGACTCCCACCGTAGATACAGATCCTAGCAACGCCATTCCAACTTGGCGCGGAGTAGAGGCCATCGCTTGGCCCAACGAAGTTTTTACACGCATCCACCTAAGCAATCGCGTGACCGTAACGCCAAATTATGAATTCGAGGTAATTGTCAAGAATTCCATCGAGGTCTGGAATTTAAGTTCAATCAATATCGTGGTGAACGGCGCCGACTACTCCATTTCCAATAACTTAAATATCTTTCTCAAGTGCTCAAACTGGTACGGAAACATGTCAAATAATACTACAGGTAAAACGGCAATAAACGAGGTTTGCACGAATGCATCTTTTACCCTTCCTCCAAATTCTTATGGGGTCCTGAGCGCACCATCCCGAAATCTTAAATTTAACGTACCTATCGCCCTAGCACCTGGATCAGGGGTTGGCATGACGATTCATAGCACTCCGAATACGAACAACAGTTACAAGATATTCTATAAGAACAAAATTATTGAAGCCACGCCAGCAGGACGTGTAACTCCAACATCGACAAATTTACTAACTAGCCAAAGCTGTCTTTTTGCCAACGCTGTCAACTTTGGCACCTCAGATGATCTTGGATCCACCTATAATCTGTCCGCTGGAGACCCTCGCGGGGGTCTTTTTGTTCAAAAGTCTGCCATGGATTTTGAGTTGAACGAGACAACCCCGGGGGGAAGAAATTCGCATAGCTCATCCTCGGGCGGAGCTAAAATTGTCGATCCCAAGGTAAATTGGCCTGATGGAGGACACTCCAGCACTATAGATACCGTTTCCGCGCCTACCACAACGACCGTACCGCAAGGGCTACAAAAACAGGGCAATACCAATCACTGGGTCCAAAAAATAAATAATAGCGGTAAAATGACGAACATTGCGGAACTGGGAAATATCTTCGATCCCATCCAGTGGGGTGACCCCAACAATCCCTTTCACCCGCGTGACACATCGGCTTGGATGGGATTAAGCAACTCGGCGACCCCTTTCTCCGGAGCTTGTGGCCGCATTACCCTCCGTATCGGCCGACCAGAACACCCACGATTTGCCTTCACCAACCTTGGCGCTGCGAGCGACCTCCCAGTTCCCAACATGGGACAATCTGCCGCTGCTCTCCTTGATATTTTTTGCACAACGAATGCCGCTGACGATGGAGGAAAAATTAATATTAACACTGCACCTAGACACGTCCTTGCCGCCCTTGCGGGTGGAATCACTTTAAAGAGTGACCTTGCGAAGGGTGGTTCAGAGGTCCCCACTAATATGGTCACTGCCTTCACCAACGGAGTCGTGAAATTTCGCGGAGCATACCCCTTCTATAGCCCGAGTCAGATTGCATTCATCTCTTCTAATTACGCAACAACTAATGGCTGGACGAATGACTGGAATCGCTCCGCCGTTTTCTCAACCAACACAGGTTGCGGTCTTACTGGTATTTCCGAGCTCAATGATCAAGGGATGGAAGAGTGGTTCTCCAAGATTTATGGGTTGAGCTCAGTCCAAAGCCGCAATTTCAGGGTCTATGTTTACGCACAAATGGTAAACAGCAACAATGTCCCCTACGGGCGCATCATGCGAAAATACTACCATGTCTTTGCGGAACAGAGTGCTGACACTCCTGGCACTCCCTATAATGGGGCTGGTTACAGTTTTACACCTGAACGCGAATCAGAGTACTAGTCGCACCCCATACCATCCTGCGGAATCAGCAAAATGATTACGCCTCACCCATATCTTGCTTTTTGTGCATTCCAATTAAAACACCTACACAACCCCTGACTAACCGGCTTCTTTCAGCTTAAATCTTCAATTCGTGCGCCAGCGCCCTCACTCCGAATGCCTCCGTTTCTCGATGCCCTCCTAAAATCAGGTTGATGCTTAGCTCCCTGGCCTTCACTTCTGTCGGATAGTCCGCCTCGCCTGTGATCAGTGTGTCCAACCCCGCCCTCACCACCTGATCCAGATCCCCAAATCCTCCCGTCACAATTCCAATCTTCCTACAAACTTTCGGCCCACAGCCCAACACCACTGCTTTTCTTCCCGTTGCTCGACCCAACCGATTCACCAAATTCCTCAACTTCCACCTGCCCCCTTCCACCTTCCACCCGATGGCTTTCCCCATTGCGATGCCGAACTGTTTACGCTTCGCATCACCCAACCCCAAAGCCCTGAGCAACCCGATCGAATTTCCCAACTCCGGATGCGCATCCAACGGAAGATGGGAAGAGTAGATCGCCACTCCCAATCTCTTCGCCTCGCGAATCCTTCTTGCCCGTATCTTCCGATCCAACGCCGAACTGCCCCAAAAAAGCCCGTGATGCACGATCAGAAAATCCACCTTCTCCTTTCCTGCTTTTCGGATCGATTCAATATCCGCATCCACTGCCCATCCGATCTTTTTGATCTGCCGACTGTGGGTCACCTGTAATCCATTCTTTGCCCCCGGATAATCTCGGAACTTTTTTGTCTCCAAGATCCGATCACACTCCTTGGCTAACTGGCTTGCCTTCATCCCTCCTTCATACCCCTTCATTTGATCCAAAGCATCGCGAATCTTACACTTCAACCAAAACCTAATTCTGGACTAATGTACTGTGATGAATCCGGGGATCGTTCTGGAACACTCCTCTTTTTTGATTGTCGATAAACCGGCCGGTTGGCTCGTCCATCCCACTCGACCCGATGGCACTTTCACCCTTATCGACTGGCTTCGCGACCAGTATCCCGATGAATTTCTTTCGCTCGTGAGCCGGCTCGACCGAGAAACCAGCGGCCTTCTCTTGGTGGCAAGGGGGAAAGAGAACGCCTCCCTCTTTGGAAAAATGCAGCAACGCCGAGAAATCCATAAGTCGTACCTCGCCCTTGTCCATGGGCGGTCACCTGAATTCGGTCTCATCGACCAGCCCCTCGACCGACTCGGCAAACATCAACCCAGCCGAATTTATATGCGGCAAGCCGTCATCCCAGGCACCTACCCCGCCCAGACAGAGTTCAAAACTCTCGAAACACGTTCCCACGGCAAGTTAGGGGAAATAAGCCTTGTACAAGCGACGCCTAAGACCGGACGCCTCCACCAAATCCGTGCCCATTTTGAATTTATTGGATTTCCAGTCCTAAATGACAAGATTTATGGGCAAAATGATGAAGTATTTATAGACTATATCGATAAAGACACTAGAAATGGGCCTAAAATGGCGAGACATAGCTTACATTCCTCGAAATTGTCCTTTGTTTTCGGCGCAGAGGCGATTTCTCAGGAAATTGGCCTGCCAGAGGATCTGGCCGAAATTTGGTGTGCCGCCACTGCTTAATCTTGAATCAATCCCATGGACGGCTAAGGATAGCCGTCCCTACCAGTTTAACAGTTTTTAGCCTATGCACTCCCCCATCTACCGGCTCCCTCCCTTTAAGGTCGATAAGGTCATGTTGGCCACAGCCGAAACGATCGACTGGAGCCTCAAACTCCTCGGCATCCCACCCCTCTGGAAAGAAACCCAAGGCGAAGGCATTAAGGTGGGTGTCCTCGATACAGGGATCGCCCTCGAACATCCCGATCTTCAACCCGCCATCCTCAAGGCCCGCGACTTCACCCGTAGCGCCTCAGCAGCCTACGACGCGCAAGGCCATGGTACCCACGTATCCGGAATCATTGCCGCCCGTCGCAATGCTCACGGAATCGTTGGAGTCGCCCCCGAAGCCAAAATCATCGTGGCCAAAGTTCTTAACGATGAGGGGGCCGGAACTTCGCAGGATATTGTTGCAGGTATCCACTGGGCTATCGAATCCGGAGCCGACATCCTATCGATGAGCCTCGGCAGTCCCGAACCGGACGAAGAAATTCACCAAGCCCTTCTCCTGGCCATCTCCAAAGGAATCTTCGTGATCACCGCCGCTGGCAACGAAGGGCCCGACCTGGACACCGTGGGTTATCCTGCTGGCTTCCCTGAAATGGTGGCCGTCGGTTCGATCGACCGCCGAAAACGTCTCTCCCAATTCTCATCTCGAGGTCGTCAGGTGGATGTGGTGGCTCCAGGCGATGAGATCACCTCCTGCTATCCTCCCCGCAGTTACGCCACTCTCAGCGGCACCTCGATGGCTACCCCCTTTATCTCCGGCGTAGTTGCCCTCGCTCTGGCCAAACACCGAAAAATGGGAGGAAAGACGCCCATGCGCACTCAGCAGGATCTCATCGAACATCTGTGCCGAACCTCGGCCGATGCTGGCCCAGCTGGTTTCGATCCCCTGTACGGATGCGGAATCGTCGATCCGAATAAATTGATTCAGGGGGTGAAGTCTTAATCTTAATTACAGACGGCCGACTCGGCCGTCCTAGGACGCATGAGGACAGGCGTCCGTACCAAATTTTCTCACCCTTGCTGCGCTGGCTGCTGAATCTGAACACCCTGCAACGGAATCCGCGAAACAATCTTTCCATCATACAAAACATCCAACGAATACTGTCCAGGGCTCGGCAAGCGCAACCCCGCAATGTTGAAGATGAAGTTTTGGCTCCAAAAAAACGCCTGAGCAGGGGGTTCTCCCATCGTGAACTCAATTCTAGGCCCACCTTCAGGCAGGATTGCCTTCCCATCCGAATCGATAAACGAAATCTGAATGGTGTGTTTCCCCTCATCCCCTGTCCGAAAAAGGAGCCTCAGCGCAATCGAGCAGTGAGGATGCACGGCCGGATACTGCCTCGCACAAATGGTGTCAAAGGACCCTAAAACACAAAGCTTCCCCTGATAATCACTGGCCGAATCGGCGATCAATGCAGTCAGAACTTCCATAGACAGAGCCTATCTGATTTTTCGCCACTTTGGTAGGGGCGCTTATCCTTAAGCGCCCGTGCTCATCACTCAACCCTACAGCACGGTCCGTTAAGATAACGGACCCTACCATCATAGGAAATTTCCCACTCCCTTTGTCTTCATCTTCACCTTAAACTTCGCCTATGCCCCCTCTTCTCCTCTTCATCATGGCAGGTGGCTCTGGCGAGCGCTTCTGGCCCCTCAGCCGCAAAGCCAAGCCCAAGCACCTTCTCAAACTGGTCTCCTCAAAAACTCTTCTCGAGGAAACTGTCCTCCGCCTCAAACCGCTGGCACCCCGACCTTCCAATCTCTTGATCCTAACCAATCACGAGCAGATCCCCGGCATCCGCAAAGCGCTGCCCCGTTTTCCCAAAAGCTCCCTCATTCCAGAGCCGGCTAAGCGCGATACCGCCCCTGCGGCTGCCCTAGCCACAGCGCTGGCTCTTCGTAACGATCCGAATACTGTCTTAGCCCTCCTCCCGGCTGATGCACTCATCGGTAAACATCCTGTCTTTCGTGCTCAGCTAGCCGCCGCTGCCCGTGCCGCACACAGCTCCCCATCTTTTGTCGCCCTAGGTATCAAACCCTCTTACCCCGCCACGGGCTTTGGATATCTTCACCTGGGTCGAAAGACCCTGCCGCAAATCAAGGGCGGTCCCTTCTTATGTGTTCGTCGCTTTGTGGAAAAGCCATCCTTGGCAAAAGCGAAGACCTTCCTGAAGTCCCGCCAGTATGCCTGGAATGCGGGAATCTTTGTTTGGAAAGCCTCCACCTTCCTCGCCGAGGCATACCGCCAACAACCCGCCCTCGCCCGTTTTATCGAAAAATTTCCCAAACGCGGTTCCTACGCCTCCTACCTAAAGCGGGAATTTCCCAAGCTACCGAAAATCTCTGTCGACTACGCCATCATGGAAGGTGCGAAATCTGTTCTAGCCATCCAGGCCGCTTTTCCTTGGGATGATGTCGGATCATGGAGCGCTCTCCCTTCTCATCTCCCTACCGATAAAAAAGGAAATACGCTCCGTGGAAATATCACTGCCGTGGAATCTCAAGACACACTCGCCATTGCGCAAGGCGGGCGGCAGATCGCTCTTCTCGGCACGAAAAACCTCGTTGTGGTCGATACCCCTGATGCTCTCTTGGTCTGCCCCAAAGATCGGGTTCAAGAGGTGAAAAGATTGATGGCCCTCTTACCAAAGGATGTGGTCTAAGTAAGACGACGGCTCGACCTAACTCTCAACCGCGGCAGATCCCGACCACGCCATCGAGATTGAAATAGTGAAGCTTCCCGCCCCACTGCTTACGCCCAACCAACCTTTGCCGGATCCATCCAAGTCGAACCGAGACGGATTGATAGCCATTACCCGAGAGCTAACACCACAACGCCTTCTCGAGGCTTATCCCATGGGAATTTTTCCATGGACTGAAAATCCGGTCACGTGGTGGTCCCCAGATCCCCGCGGGATTCTACCCCTCGATCGATTCCACATGCCCTCTCGGCTCGAGCAAACTGTTCGATCCGGCACCTTCTCCTTCACGATCAATCGTGCGTTCGATGAGGTGATACGCGGTTGTGCCGAACCCGGAATCGGGCGGGAGGAAAGCTGGATCGGGCCTGCCTTCCTTAAGGCCTACGGCGAACTCCATCGGATGGGACACGCACTATCTTTTGAAGTTTGGAAAAATGGCAAGCTGGCAGGAGGACTTTACGGGGTGAAAATTGGCGGTTTTTTTGCTGGAGAGTCGATGTTTCACTTTGTCCGGGATGCTTCGTCGGTGGCACTAGTTCTGGCAGTGCGGCATCTAATCGCCGCAGGGTGTTCCCTATTTGATCTGCAGATGGTGACTCCTCATACCGCAAAGTTCGGCGGGATTGAGATTTCCAGAGATGAGTATTTGAAGCTACTTAAGAACGCTGTTCAGTAGAAAATCAGGAGGATTTTTTCCAACTGGACGGCATCCGAACCAGTAATGGGCTCACTAACAAAACAATCAACGGCTTGAACCAGACGTCGGTCGCCAGATAAATCGGCTTCCCCATTCCGTCGCACATCAGACCAAGACAAGCGATCGATAGGATTGCGCCCTTCCACCTTTCACCTTTCAGCTCCGTCCAGTAACTGACAGCAGCAAATGCGAGCAGTGGTGAGATAAGCACATAGCTGTTTGTCTCAGCGCGAGGATTGAACACCGTCCAGATCAACGCTGTCGCAACCCATAATCCCCAAGATCCATCGACCCATCGACCCCGACGAAATTTCCAACCCACAAAAAAGAGAGCCAACCCAGCGGCCACCATTCGGGTCAGTGAATTGAATGCCAAAGGATTCGAAAATCCCATCTTCTCTAACATCCCAAACATATCGCTTACCCGAAGATTCTCTGGTGTGTAGGAATGTGTCAACTTGCTCCAAAACTCCAACCACTGACCCCATGCGTACGAGGGACTGGGGTGAACAAAACCGACCAACCCCATAACCAGCAGCCCGACCAACAGCGGAATCCGCATCCGCGAAAATATCGCAAAGACCAAGAGCCACGGCGCCACTGAAATCGGTTTCAGGATCAAGGCGATCGTCAATAAAAGTGCCCCCAGATTCCATCTCTCTTCGCGAAGAGCTAAACAGAGCAGTACCAGCACCGCCGAAAGTGGAAGATTGGTCTGACCATTATTTAGCGAAGCCAAAGAGGCTGGCACAGCCAAAAGAACCAGGTAGGAAAAGGTAGAGGAGGTTATCTGCCCGTGCGTAAGGCGAAAAAGCCCCCCCACTTTCCACAAAGCCCAAGCAAACATCCCGAAACCCAGCCCGCGCCACACAATCTCCCCAAGAACCGAAGGCCGAATCCAGTCGATCAGGCTAAACAGAACCGCGAACTGCGGGACGTACAGAAACCCATGTGTCCCACCTGGATACATCGACTGCCCCATCCACCAGTGAGTCGAAGCAAATCGGTAGTTCGGCACTACCCCAGTGCGTGTTGGATTTAGAATAAGATAGAGGGCCATTCCCACAAAAACCACCGCGAGAATAGCCCACCCTGCGAATTGCCACCGGGAACGCATAGGTAATTTCACGCTAAGGCAAAGCGGGATGCAAGCAGGCTTCCATGATGGGATTTCTCCCCAACATAACTTAAGAAACTTTTTATCGCTGACCTGCGGAGGAGAGAAACTCCACTTTTCCCGACTCCACATCGTACATCGCCCCTACAATCATGATCTTTCCCTCCCGAACCAGACGATCCAGAATCTTACTGTTCATCTTTAGATAAGCGATCGTCGCCACCACATTTTTCTTGGCCACTGTATCCGCATAGCTCTTCTTTTTCTCTGCCGTCCATTCCAGAAAGCCCTCTGCCTCCTTCAGATCGATCGAGCCCTGAATTACCTCCACCAGTTCGTCCAGATGATCACAACCCGTCGCGTCAGCAGCGCTTCGGTTGCTTACCTTCAGCTCCACCGCCGCTTTCACCGCTCCGCATGACGTGTGCCCCAAGACGAGAAGAAGCTTGGCTCCTGCCACCCCGCAGGCGAACTCCAAGCTGCCGATCATTTTGTCCCTCGCCACATTGCCTGCGATCCGTGCGACGAACGCTTCTCCCAGCCCGAGGTCGAAGATATGCTCCACTGGAGCCCGGCTATCAATACACCCCAAAACGGCTGCGATTGGAAATTGCCCGGCCGCGGTCGCTCCCGCCTGTCGTCTCAAATCCCGAACCAGAGGCCGCCCATCCAGAAAACGTTGATGTCCGGCCTTTAAGATATCCAGAACCTCCGCTGGTTTGATCGAGTTCTGCAACTCCCTACTCGAATAGTCAGCAAAGGGAACCTGCTCATCAAATCGACTGTATTTCTCCTTTAGACCCACCGTTTTGAACTCAACGCCGTGTGCCTTGGCCGTCACATTTTTGAAATCGGCGAGAAGGTCGAGGATATCCGGGTCGATATAATCGGAATTCCGCGCATCAATCAGGATGGTCCCTCCAGCAGGGACATCGAAGAGAGATTTTTGCATGGCGGCGCGATTCAGAAAGCTCACCTGAGGCGGAAGCTCAATCCGCATCACATTTCCTGAAAGATGTTTTTCAAGAACCTGATGAATCGGCCTACGAAAGTTGCTGTAAAGAATGAAGAGAAGACTCACCCCCAATCCGATCAGGATTCCGGTTAAAAGATTGGTGAAGACAATTGCAATGACCGTGATGGCAAATGGCAGGAACTGATATTTTCCCTCTTTCCACATCTGACCAATAATCTTGGGGCTGGCCAGTTTGTAGCCGGTCACAATCAGAATGGCCGCAAGAGAACTTAACGGAATCTGGTTCAGCCAACGCGGCAACAGTGCAACACAACCGAGAAGCAAGACCCCATGAAAAATAGTGGAGATTTTTGTTTGCGCTCCTGCATTCAAATTCGCCCCCGAACGAACAATCACACTGGTCATCGGTAACCCCCCCAAAAAACCACTCACCATATTCCCTGCCCCCTGAGCCAACAGCTCCCGATTCGCTGGACTCTTTCGCTGTTGAGGATCGATCTTGTCCACCGCTTCAATCGTCAAAAGGGTCTCCAAGCTAGCAATCACCGCCAAGGTGACTGCAGCCCCGTAGACCGCTGGTTTGGCCAAGGCGGAAAAATCAGGAAAGCAAAACAGTTGCAGAAAACCCGAGACTCCATCGGCCACTGGCACTTGAACCAAGTGAGTGGGCGTAATGGCCCAGGGATGACCCATTTGTGTCAGCACAAGATTTAGCCCTGTGCCAAATAACACCGCCACCAAAGGCCCAGGAACTGGAGATTTCTTGAGCCAGGATACCTTTCCCCAGAAAATGAGAAGCCCGACGGAGAGCAACCCGATCATTGCCGCGCCGGGCAGAAACATCCGGAAAGCAGCAGAAATCTCGGTAAAGGTGTTTTTTTGATCCACCTGATAAAAATCGGTATCTCCTATCGGATCTGCATCGTATCCCACCAAATGGGGCAGTTGCTTTAAGATGATAATGATGCCGATTGCAGCCAGCAGACCTTTCACCACGCTGGAAGGGAAAAAGGAGGAGAGAAATCCGCCCTTGAGGATTCCAAACACGATCTGCAACGCCCCGGCCACGACGACCGCCACAAGGAATACCTGAAAGGATCCTAGTTCAGCTATTTGGGCCGCCACCACAGCGGTTAACCCAGCGGCTGGACCGGTCACACTGGTGCTTGAACCGCTTAACGCACCCACCACAAGACCACCCACAATTCCGGCTATGATTCCAGCAGCAAGGGGGGCGTTCGAAGCCAAGGAGATTCCAAGACAGAGAGGTACCGCGACAAGGAAAACGACCAATCCAGCAGGAAGATCTTTGGCAAGGTTGGAGGGCTTAAAGAGTGATAATGTTAACATCAATTTTGAAAATTAGATGAGACAAAGTCTCATGTCTAGGAAAAGTGAATCACTCAGGGCGGTACGGACGCCTGGGACAAGCGCCCGTACTATTGATTTAAAGTTTCAATGTTCAAGCTCTGCGCCGGCGGACCAGGGATAGTCCGCCCTACCGGCTGAAAAGGAAAGCCAGTTGATGAGTAAAAACAGAAACCCCCCGAGTGCGCAATCACAGCCACTCGAGGGGTTTCTAAACTAACTGTGCTCTAAATATTCTTTAGAAGCTGTAGACCACTTCTGCACCAGCGTAGTGAGCTGGGCCACTGCTGTTTTGTGATCCAGCATTTTCACTGGTTGATGTCCCAGCAATATTATTTCCCCAATCTAGGCGGTATTCCGCACGAATCAGGACGTTGTCGATCACGTTAAATCCAGCCGTGATGGTATATTCCCACCAGCTTAAACCGGCGTCTTGGTTCGCATTACCCAAGCCGTTGTTGATCTTGTTGAGGTTGTCACCACCGAAGTACTCACCACGGCTCATGAGCGAGAACCAATCGTTAAACTGATACTTTGCGTATGCAGAAGCACCGTACCAAGTAGTGTTTTGAGGACCGCCCACTTGATTCGCACCTGCAGTGTTTCCAAGAACGCTATCAAATGCGAGGAGGAGCTTATCATTGGCAAACTTTGGAGACCAATTTCCCCAAGAGTTGTAAATGATTGTCCACGCTCCGCCACCGGTGGAGGTCGAAGCTACGTTTGAAGGCAATGCATTCTGGCCGACTGGGTCGGTTGCAGGAGAAGCACCTGTGCTGTTTTCACTGGCGGTGCTGTACTCGAAGTTATTGCTCCAGTTAGCGTTGCCACCAGGGGCGGTCACGTTGAGGGCGGCCAAGAGAGCCACACCGTCGCTTCCACCGGAAGTGGTCGTGTTATTATCGCTGTTTGCGCCGTTGGCCACACCCAGCTTGCCATCGAGGTAGTCGTCAAATTTGTAGGACGACAAAACACCCGTATACCAGAAGGGGAACTGGTTATAGAGAAGTCCATAGGTGATGTTCATATTGGCGGGCCGTTCCATCACTTCGTATCCGAGGATCGAAGCAAACTTACCCACTTTGAAGTCCCAGCCGTTACCCACAGGGGCGCGGAGCTGAACATAGGCCTGTTCGAGGAACAGGTAGTTCGAATCTTGATCAGCATTGTTGTTGGATGTGCTCGAGTAGGTCTGTGCAGGGTTCGCCAAGTATTTGGCGTCTTCACCGATCATCACATCAACGCGGAATCCGGCCTGAGCTTTGTTCTCGGAGGTCATCGCCTTTTCGAGAGCAATTTTCACCGCATAAAGGTTGAAATCACCCGACTGGGCGGAATCACTTTGTACTCGGCTATTCACAACGCTTCCGTTTGCGGAAGCGCCGGAAAAGTTGTAGCTGTAACCGGCGTCGACGTATCCGCTGAGCTTGATGCCCTTCTGGGCGGTCTCAACGAAGTTATTTTGAACCATCTTTTTGGTGTCTTGAGCGGAAGCTTCCGGAGCGCTGTCCGCGAGGGACAAGCTGGCCACGGCCGCAAGCACGCCAAGAAGTGCTGTAATATTCTTGATCATTTTATTTTCTATCTCCTGTTTGTGTTTGTGTTTGAACTGAAGCTAAGCCGTGATTTTTGCCAAAACCTAGCTCCAATTTGACCCAGTACGTTTTAGGAAAACTGAAAAAAATCCACAAGATTTTTTATCGCTTTCGGCCTAGTCCAATACTGGTTTGTGAACTTGGCTGCCATTTAACAAGCACGATCTATGCCAAGTGCTTGGAACATAATGACTTTTTTGCATAATACTAATGATTAGGCTTTTATGTAAGCTTTATGATTACATCCCGTCGAGTGTCCCTCTCGGCTTTGGCCATTTTGAGCCACAAAGTCGGTAAATTCAAAACTCCGGTAGGGGCGATTATCCCTAATCGCCAATGCTCAACGCCTGGCTCGGTCCGTTAGGGATAACGGACACTACCAACTTCCAATTATATGCACTGGACGATCGGTAGGGGCGATTATCCCTAATCGCCCATGCTAACGGATCAACGCTCGCAGCCTTTCCCACTGGGCCAACGAATGGTCGTCCTTTATAAAAACAAAAACCCCGGGACCCATTGCAGATGTGCGAAGCACATCATCCAACTCACCCGGAGGGGTAACCGCAAAGGCCAGGGGCGGGTGTGCGGGGGCCAACTCACTAAAAAAAAACCCCCCGGACGAGCAATCACTCTCGTCCGAGGGGTTTCTAAACTAACTATGCTCTAAATAATCTTTAGAAGCTGTATACAACTTCAGCACCAGCATAGTGAGCTGGGCCAGAGCTTGTAGTATAATCACCCCCCTTTGTTTCGTAGTAATTATTCACTGAGTTATTTCCCCAATCCAAACGATACTCTGCACGAATCAAGAGATTATCGATCACGTTGAATCCTGCAGTCAGAGTATACTCCCAAAGGCTCATTCCAGACTTGCCTTGTGGATAGTCATAGCCATCAGCCACGACTTTGGAGTTATTATTACCGCCTAGGTATTCACCACGGCTCGCGAGCGAGAACCAGTCATTAAACTGATACTTCGCATAAGCTCCAGCACCAAACCAGGTTGTTCCAGGTTGGCTACCATTGATGTCCACGCCATTTTGACCGTTGGTGCTCGATGTTCCCAAGAGAGCGTTGAATGCAAACAAGAGTTTGTCATTCGCAAACTTAGGTGCCCAGTTGCCCCAAGAGTTGTAGATAAAGGTATATCCAGTGCCGCTTGAAGAATCTTCCACACCAGTCGGGGTGGAACTCATAGAAGTGGAGTAACCAGTGTTATTATCGTTGTTGGAGCTGTACTGGAAGTTGTTGCTCCAGTTCGCATTGCCGCCAGGAGCGGTCACGTTCAAAGCTGCCAGAACGGCACAACCGTCTCCGCCACCGGAGGTGGTGGTGTTATTGTCGGTCATCGAACCGTTCACCACACCCAACTTGGCGTCCAAGTAATCGTCAAACTTGTAGGAGGACAATACGCCAGTGTACCAAAGGGGCATCTGCTGCCAGAGCAACCCGTAGGTCACGTTCATGTTGGCGGGACGTTCGATCACTTCGTAGCCGAGGATCGAAACGAACTTACCAACCTTGAAGTCCCAACCGTTACCCACAGGGGCGCGGATCGAAACATAGGCCTGTTCGAGGAACAGTGCGTTCGAATTCTGCTCATCATTTTCCAAGTTGTCCTCACCGCTTCCACGATTGGCCAAGTAGTAGGCATCTTCACCGATCATTACATCGGTACGGAACCCCGCCTGAGCTTTGTTTTCCGAGGTCAACGCCTTTTCGAGGGCGATTTTGACCGCGTACAAGTTGAAG
>Ga0209298_10000326_pt1 | contig 32011 bp, 51 predicted proteins | sample S_140806_EF_Meta_FD_187325 | JGI IMG/M metagenome (GOLD analysis project Ga0209298, IMG submission 187325) | Freshwater microbial communities from Lake Simoncouche, Canada to study carbon cycling - S_140806_EF_MetaG (SPAdes) (version 2) | ecosystem: Environmental > Aquatic > Freshwater > Lake ... | reverse complement strand
ATCTCAATCGCCTTCTTGAATGTAATAGGCTTTGATTGTTTCTAGTTCTTTGATTGTATCGTTCATAACTCAAATGCTTTAATCTCGTTAATAACTCTAAAATAACTCGCCATAATTCTCTTTGTAACAACCATTTGAAACTCGATTACTAAATCTGATTTTGGCTTGAATCCATTAGGTGCAGCAATCTCTAAATTGTACCTGCACATTGAATCGTACTTTTGATTTGATTGTTCTGCTAAATCTAATAAGTCAATTGCTTGATTAGTTAGCTTTGTGATTTGTTTAATGTTTTTCATTTTGTTTTGTTTTTGTTTAATTGATATATGCAAATATACAAACTTTGTTCATATAAACAATACTTTTAAACAAAATAATAACAAATATTTTCATTTATTTTTAAGAAGTCAATGTTTACAAGGCTTTCAAGATGGAAAAAAATATTATTTAAAGTGTACTATACTGCACTTTAGTACAAAAAAAAAGGAGGCTATTAACCTCCTTAATCAATCCAAACCTAAACAAAACAAAAATTTTAACTCTGCAAATATATTAAAAAATATGTGTTAACCTAGCAACTTGCCCATTATATTTTGAATGTATATATCCTTCTATTGCTTTTACACCACCACAAAAACCGTTTCTGTGATGCCAAGAATCTGTACCTGAAGGTGAACGTAAACTTTCAATCGTTATACCCGGAAAGTCTTTACCACTTTTGTGATGAATGTGATGTGTGTAAACGTATCTGTGTTTAGTGTTAGCCCAAAGTATAGAATGTTCTGTAGCATATAGCAATGGTAATGCTTCTAATTTGGCACCGTCTCCGTGTGTAGTGCCTATGAAGTTATCATAGTACTGAAATGCTTTGCGATGTTTTAAATCAACGTTAAAAACGATGTTTTCAGCTTTATGAAAATGTGCTTCAATAAGTTGTAGCAAAAAGAATCCGTGTGTGTAATCGTGATTAGATGGATTGTACACTACTTCAACATCTGCAATATGTACTAACATTTCTAATAGATCAATGTACAACTGTTTTGCAGTTAAAAAATTATCATACCACATTCCATCGGTATCTTGTGGTGTTCCTGCAGTTGTAGAACTTTTAGTATTATCTGTGTGAAGAATATCGTTTCCTGCAACAAAAAGAATTTTATCTATTGTATAACCTTTGCTCTTTTGAATAATACCAATCAATCCTTCCTTTGCTCTTTGTACTGCGATTTGGCAATTATAAGTTTCTCCAGTTTCAAATGCACTAGATAATTTACCGATATGCAAATCGGCAATATCAATTACTAATAGATTAGAATCTTTATCCTCAACGCGTTCTATCTTCTTGTACTTTGGTGAATGCTTTTTTGTAGCTTCAATCGTTGCCTGTTGTATTATAGAAAATCCTTGTTCAACTTCTGTTTTAAAGTTTGGATTTTTAAAGAACAAACTTGCTTTATCTGTTTTTAACCAACCGTGTTTAACGTCTTCGTCATTTACATCAGCTGAATCAGTAGCATTCTTTATTCCTCTATATTGTTTAATTATTTCTAGTTCATCTGGTTTCAATCGTATTCTATTATTCGACATTTTTATCTGTTTTAGGTGAATATTTTGTCTAGTTTTTTAAGCAATAAACTTGACATTTTGAAATAAAAAAACCTACTGATTAGTAGGTCTAAAGCACTTAATATAATCATTGGCTCTATTTAACCAACCTTTTAAAAACTTATTATTTGTTTTTCCAACTGCTCCGATTGACTTGAAAAAAGCAATTCTTAAACGCATCAACTCATCAAATAATTCTAAGTCATTACAACTGTTCGCAGCTTCAATAGTTTTCATTCCAACCTTGCCATCAACAGTAACTTGTTTGCCTAGTTTATTCAATGCCGTTTGTAGTGTTATTCCTGCTCTTGACGCACCACTTCCCCAAGCCATACCTGTTACAATAACTGCAATTGAAAAGCATTTATAGTCATCTCCTTTGACTGAATCCCAGTATAAAGTTTTGAAGACCTTAAACCAATCTTCATTTGACATCTTCATAAATCTTGTGTGATTGTCGTGACCAAAAACTGAACACCATACTTTATAAGTTATTCCGATATTTGTTTCACCACCTGAATCTTGAGGGTCGTTAACCCATCCACCTTCCCACTTCTTAGTAAAAGCTACATAATCTTTAATTGTTTTCATATTTGTTTTATTTAAATTTAAACAAAAGTACAATTAATAAGATAAGAAATGCAATTATTCCAAGAAATCTAAAGTTGTAAGCAAAACCTTTTCTTTTATCGTTTTTAATCGTTTTAACGGCTTCTTTAGTTCTCCACTTTGTATTGTACTTAATTAGCTTTAAAGTATCTCTAATCGTTTTATATTGGTATCTAATTTCATATCGTGTTAATGGCGCTTGTAACTCAGGACATTTTACAGAAACTTCACGGTAAATAATTGAATCTTTGCCATCCTTACCTTTGATAATAGTGTTTACAGTAACCACCGTAGTGTCGCATACAATCTTACCACCTTTTTCAATGAATTTTCTTTGATGAAATTTCGCTGAACAAGAAATCAAAAAGAATAAATAGATAGATAATAGAATCATAAAGATAAAAGTCGAAAGTTGTGTATAGTTTATTTTCATTTTTCTAGTTTTTTACTGAATGAATCCGAAATCTTACTACCTACTGCAACCGAAAGAAACCCAAAGAATACTTCTGAATTATAACCATGCACAAAGAAATCGATTAAGCCAACAAGCACACATATAGAAAAAGAAGTAAACATTGTAAGCGAAGTTCTTGACCATTTACCGTCTTTCTTTAAAGTATCACGAAATAACTCTTTTATTTTTTCTTTCATTTGGAAGTATAGCAACTAATTTCTCTTTTATTAATATCTCACTTCTATGTGTAGATGCTTGTTTTATTTCTTGCCTATCATTTAAGCAATGGAATAATCGTTCTTCTACAGATGATAATCTACTGTTCATCCAAATTAAAGCAATAACGGTCATTCCTAAAGCACCGTGTTTTTTTATGGTTTCTAAAATTTCAAGCATTGTGGTTTATTTATAAAAAAAGTATTGAATCGTTAAATCCTTGTGTTTGTTGTACTGCAGGTCTGATGTCTGAATCTCTATTTAACTGTGAAATGAAGTTAGCAAACAAGTCTCTATTCGTATCTAAATACTTCCATAAACGTGATTCGTAGAAACTAGCTTTCTGTGCATAGTGGTCTTGAACAAAGTTAACTTCGCTTTGATTCACGTTATTTGAGTAGTCACCGTTTTGCGTTTGGATTCCTTTATTTTTAAGTTGGTAAGATAAACCGAAAGCAGCATCTTCTGCACTTCGCCAAGCTATAGCAGGTTGAATATATGTCACTAGTTCTTCTTCGTCAACTGTTAACGTTTGGTCATTATATGCAGTCAATATGTAGTTATAAAAATAAGTACCTAAAATCGGCATTATTCTCATGTCACTTTGAGTTTTAATAAAAGGCACAATATTGTTAATGTCAATATTCGCAGTTATTGGTGTTTGCGTTTTTAAATAGTTTTCTGTTACAAAATAAATCATAGTGCAGGAGGTGTTTCAATTGGTTTTAATCCTAGTAATTCTCTCAACTCGTTTTGAGTCATTGAATCAATTAATTTAGTAGCTAAAGCAGGATTTACTGTTGCAATAATATTAGAGATTTCACTAGTTCGCTCATCCATTTCAACAATCGTTTCATTAACAATCTGAAAGTTATTGATTACTACTTTTGCTTTGATTTTGCAAATTTCTAAAATCTCGTTAAAGATTTCTTCGACTGAATTACGCAAAGGAATAATACTATTCTTTTCAAATATTACATAAGACTGTTTAATGTCGCTCCCACTTCCTAACTTACCACTTACACGAATACCCATTAAGATAGGATCTATAATATGTGCCTGACAAATCTTTGAATCTATGCTTTCAGTAGTAACCTGAAACAAGCCATCATTTGAATTTGTAGGTATTGCTTCAATCGTTGGTAAAGATTCCTTGTTGTTAGCAAAGAATGCAATAGCTTTTCCTGCATTTGTAGCACCTTTTGCTCTATCAATAGTAGTTTTTATATTCTGCTTTTCTTCTTCGTTCTGTGGCTTCTTTGGAAACATCATAGCAAACGATGGAAAAATAGAATTTTGTATGTTAGACTTTTGCAAGTATGACATTTCGCCATCTAAAAACGCCCAATTCATACAAGAAGAATACTGTGGAAGTGTGTAAACGTCTTGACCTACTGAATAGTCTTCGTAACAGTATAGGAATTCACGTTCTTTAGTGTTGAATTTATAAGGACAAATGGTCTGAATATTTATCTGTGTACTCCAATCATCACAAATGTAGTATAAATCACCTATTGCATTCTTTCTTACCTTGTCTGCCGCTATATGCTTACAGAAAATAAGTGTTCCAGTTTGATTAAATCGCAAGTGAAAGTATACTCTTCCGTGAATGATTTTTTCTTTAGTAACTGCAGGAAGTATCTTTTTTAGATTCATTCGCTTTTCAAAAGCATAGATGTCTACTTTCTCCATTGGTGAAGTAGTTTGAAGATATTGCAATTCATATCCACCTCCAACCGTAGCATTCGTTTTAAAGTCCACTACTGCACCATGCAACGGCGAAGTATAGTACATTTGATTTAATAGCTGAGGATAAAGATTGTCGTTTCCAAATCTAACGTAGTTACCAACGTTTAACCTAGCATTAACATAAGGTAGAGATAAGTCTCCTCTACCTACTTTTAAGAATGGTGTAGAAAACGCTTGATATCCTCCTACTTCTTCTACTTCTACGGATTTGTTTGCTCCGAATTCAAAACCTAAAATTTTCATTAATCGTAAATTGTGTTTGTTACTACTCCTGCAACTACCATTCTGCCTTCTTCTACTACATTTAAACCAGTATAGTAATCTATAGCTTGGTCTACAATGACAATAGGATTTGCAGATTCATAAACAGTATATGTATATTGCCCAATTACAAAAGTGGCATCTACACCTTCTTCTAATTGGAATAAATTATATCTTTCTATGTAAGCTGATGTATCTGTACCCATCCATTGAAAGCCTTGTAAATCTTTGTTAAATTCATTTTGGAAAAGAAAAAGATAGTAAGGATTCGTAATAGTCGAGGTCTCAGTTAAAGTGAGTACAAAAGTGTTTACAGAATCTTTTTCAAAGTATATCATATATTATAATGGTTATTAATTACGATTTGTTATAAAACAAAAAACCCCCACTAATAAAGTGAGGGTAGGGATAGCAAAGTTTACTTTTAAACTAGTAAACCTGCAATGATAGTAGGATCAACTTCGTATGCTAAGTTTTCGTTTTCAGCAACCATCGTGATAGAATATTTACTACCGTCAGCTTTTGCAGTTCCACTTCCTTCAGCTACTGCAGTAACTTGTGCAGTTGGAAAATACCAATACTTACCGTTAGCATCTAAAACGATTACTGCTAAGTCTCTTTGTCCTTCTCCTAAGATTTTGATTGAACGAGATTTTGCTGCTTCACGTCTGTGAAACATTAGTGTAATAGTTGCAGTTACGAATGAAGAGCCATTGATTAAATCATTCGCTTGGTCTTCCGTGTACATTCCTGTGTTACGTTTAAACTCAAAAGGAATGAAAGGGTGTCCATTAGTTATAGCAGTTACTTCCCAGTTAGCATCGTCTACAGTTACTGCAGTTACTTCTGATTGGTCGTTTATGAATACTGTTTGGATACCACCGATATTATTGTCGCATCCTTTAGTTATTGTCGTTATTGTATTACAAGCCATTTTTTTTATGTATTAAAAAAGGGTAGGCGAATCCACCCACCCTTTTTAGTTAATTAATAAAACTAGTTCTTAAGAATAAAGAACAATTTCAGTAGGATTAGTATACCAAAATCCTACCTTCAAGTTAGCACGAGTTCTCAAATACGGCTCAGCAACTGTATCATTCAAGTTAACTGCTCTCAATGCTTTAGCATCAGCTTCAGAATCGAATGCATAAATCAAATTGTTCTTCAAAGTAAGAACTGCAGTATTGTTAGGAAGACCTTCAGCAACTACCATCTTAATTCCTAAGAAAGTCAAAGCTAAAGGAATAGTAACGAATGTCTGTGTGTTACCTTGTGCAGCAGCTAATTCATAAGCAGTAGCAATGTTAGAAGAAACATAAAATCGTAAATCCGCTTTCTTACGTTTGATAGTAGCAGGAGCAGCATTTAAAATCAAAGTTAATTGTGCAATAACGTTACCTGATGTAATAGCAACATTTGCAACATCAACTACTGCAGCATCAGCTAACAATCTCTTAAGATATCCATCGCACAAAGCAAGTAATGTATCTTCAGATTCTGTATCACCATTCCATCTTAATAACTCAATATCTTCACCAATTTGCATTGACATTGTCTCCCAGTAGTAAGACATAAATGAAGCAACTTCAAAACTTCCGTTAGAACCTGCAGCCATTTGTAAAGAAAGGAATGATTGCTCTAAGTCAAACTGACAGATTTGAGCCATAGCGGATAAAGCACATACGTCAATATCGATTGCATCTAATGTATCATTAGGTGCAGAGAATGCACAAGTACTTGATTGTAGGATTGAGCCAAAAGCGATATTAGCTAATTTAGTAGCTGATTTAATACCAGGCAAAGTTCTGTAGTTGTCTACAATATCTTCTGTAATATAAGCACGAGAATAAAACTCGTTAGGGTTAGCACATAAAAGTGCGTTTGTTTCAATATCTAAATTGAATTTTAAGTTTCTTGACATTTTTAGTCTTTGTTAAATTGGTTAAACTTCATTAATTTTTCGTGAGCAGTTAATTTTTGCTCGGTAACATCCGTAACTTCTTCTTCAAGTGTTGGAATCATTGCTTTTACTTCTGCAATAAGTTGAATTAGTTCGTTGTATTTTTCATCGATTGTAGGCATAACGATTGCTAGGATAGCTTCAGCATCAGCCGTTGGATCAACAGACATTTCTGCCTCTTCAACAACTACCTCTTCTTCTACTACTTCTTCAGCCATTACTACCTCTTCTTCAACTACTTCTTCAGCTTCTACTTCAGTTGCAGGTGCATCTTTCACTTCAACAATTTCTCCGTCTGTTACAACGTAGATTTTGCCTTCAATCAGATGTTCTCCGTCAGGTAAATTCATACTATTATTTATTATTTGATTACTGTTTAATTTCAATCCTAAGAATCCTTCGATTGAGAATCCTAACTGCTCACTTTCAACTAGCTTATTGTAATACTCTTTGTCAGTAATTTGAGCAGTCAACATTAAAGTTCCTTTAGGCACTTCAATACCGTATGAACTAAATGCTTTATCGGATTTCGGATTCTCAACTATCCAACTTTCAAGAATGTATGCTGGTACTGTTTGCCCTGCATCGTGTTCTAAGTTGAATAAGTTTTTGTTGTTTAGATTCTGCATAAAATCGGAGTAGATAGTTTCAATCTCTTGTTCAGAAAATTGAACGTAATATTCTCCTTCTTCATCGTTTCTATAAATATCCATTGGAATCATCGCAGGTGCTACAATTCTCATCTTTGGCTCATCTGCAAACTGCATTACTTTAGTGTGACTATTAAAAGCCATACCTTTGACTAAGATAGCAGGTTTAGAAGTGAAAGCGACTTGTTCAATTCCTAGTACTTCACCGTCAGAATATTCTTCGTCAATCGTAACTTTAAAAATTGGAATATCATTCGCCATACATTATAATGGCATATACTTTTTTTTGTTATATTTTTTGTATATTTGTAAAAAAAACGTTATGATAAAAATCGGAACTAAAAAGATTAACAATGAAGTTACTGAACTGACTATTGAACAGTTTGAGAAACTTAGTACAACTATTAACAATAAAGAACTTGACCAGTTTGAAAAGTGGGCAAAAATATTTGTTGACTTAGGAGCAGATGAAGATGAAGTGTATGATTTAGACTTCGATAAGTTTACAGAAATTGTAAAGAAATTTTCTGATACCAAGAAAAAGCCTGATGCAAAGTTTTTAAAATCAATCGAAGTTGATGGTTACACTTACCAATCTTACGAAGATGAATTTAAACTAAATGTGCGTGATCTAAAAATGATTGAAAAAGCAGTATCTACAAGTCCTGATAACTATATTTCTAAAGTAATGGCTATAATCTTTAAGAGAACTGACTTAACTAAAGCTGAACACTACGGTGATTCACATCTTGCGTTAAAATCAAAGATGTTTAAAGAACAAAAAGCAAATATTGCTATTCCTTTTATGGCTTATATTGGTGCAAAGTTAGGTAATACTGCTAAAGATATGCAAGTTGAAGCTGCCGAAATCGTGGAATGATATAACTGTAGAACAGTTTATTGAATTAAGGTCGCTAAATGGTAGCGACTTTGATTCTTTGTTTAGTTATGAAATAGAATGTTTATCTATTTTAACAGATATTGACGTAGATGATTTTGACGATATGGATATTGACGAACTAGCAAAGATAGTTAAGCAAGTTACATTTATAAAAAAGCAACCGACAAACATCTACAAGAATAAAGTAAACAATTTTGTTTATATTGGATTAGATAATTTGAAGTTAGGCGAGTTCATAGATTTGGAATACTACTTCGCTAATGATTATGTCAAACATCTAACTTATATCTGTTCTGTTTTGTATCGTAAAACTAAACTAAGCGAATGGGAAGAATTGATTTATGAAGATTATTCATTCAATATTGAGAAACGCAAAGAACAGTTTAACGAGTTACCTATTACATCAGTCTACGGAATTTGCTCCGAGTATATGAAGTATCGTGAGAACTTCTTAAAAGTATATGAAAATCTATTTAACCCAATCTTTGACGAAGATGAACTAGCTGAAGAACTAGATGAAGAAGATGTCAAAGAACAAGAACAAGAAGATAAGATTAATAGATGGTCGTGGGAGCATACGTTGTATAATTTAGCGAATGAAGATGTGACTAAAATAAAAGACGTACTAGAGTTGAATCTAGTATTCGCGTTTAATATGTTAGGAATGAAAAAAGAATTAGAGATTTAAAGTAAAGTAGAAGACTCAGGCAAACTATAAGGTAATTCTTCTTCGTCTATCCAATTGAACTCTAAAAACATTTTTGGATTGTTTAGAATCCTAGCCATCTCCAAAAGTGGATATACTTCAAATTGCCATCTTATAAAGTCTTGCATAATCTCTGAAGTGATTGCTTGAACTTCTGAACTTGCTAACCACTTCTGTATAATTTTTTGAGGAGCAATATAAATTGTTCCTTTGTCTAAAAAGAAAAAGTAATACAAAGCATTTACAGTAATAGTAATGTTATTAAAGTTATCTGATTGCATAGCAGAAATTCTAATACTATCATACAAAGAGCCAGTATCTATTAAGCCAAGTTTTTTGACTTCCATCTGCAAAGCTCTTGCTAGTTTATTCCTAGTTGCGTATTTTACTTTGTATGTTGGCATACTGTAAATATAGTTAAAATAAATTAGTTGTTTCTTTTGGTAAATATTCGATTAAAGGTAAATCTTTTACCCAATAAATATCGCATTGCCTTTGTTCTTCAAGCGAAATAATCCAATTATCGTTAATATCTTGAATAGGATTAAAAAAAGAATCTTGTCTAAATTCAAATCCTTTCAATTGTTCGGCTTGTTTGGGTATTAATTGTGCTACTATCATATTTGTCTAGATAAACTTGTTTGAAATGCTTGTACGGCGGTGTAGAAATTAGACGCTTCTGTGTCGCTTAATCCGTCACCAATTGAAGCGAATGCACACTGAGCATTACTGTATGTGTCAGTTGTACCATTTGCATTATTACCTCCAAAATAAATAGGCACAGTTGTTAAAGCTGTCGGTGTATTTGTGCTAGTTGCTTTTTTTATTCCACCTTGCCAAGCATTACTTAAATTACTTGCTGTTCTATTTGCTATCAGCATTGAAAGTGAATTTGCACTTCCGTAAGAAAAATAAAATGATGGTAAAGTATAAATTGCAATATAATTATTTGAGCCTCCAAACTGCCACAAAGTCCTATTTGTAAGACCTATATTTGCAGCTCCAAAGCAATTTCCTACTGCTCCAGTAGTTCTTGAATAATAACTTATGTGTGTTGAATTTAAATTCAAAGAAGTTGAAGGTGTAATGAAGGAATTTGCGTACGCATTTGTACCATTAGGCAAAGCTCCATTTGCGCTGTGAGTCCATCCACCGATAAAAGAAAGTCTAAACGCGCCATCAGTGTCTAATGGATTTTTCAAGTTAAATTTGTGAGTCGTTGCAGTTCCACCTACAAATGGATATAACGCATTGAATTTAGTCCAAATAGAATAACCTTTTAAATCTAATACAAGTTGGTTAACAGCGTTCTTTTGCGTTACATCAGTTATTCCCGTAGCTGTTATAAATGCTTGTGCATCGGCATCGTAGGCGGGTGCTTTTGGCATTAAAGAAATTATTTTGTAATAACTCATTATGCTTGTGTTGTTACTCCGACAACATCAAAAGTATCATCCGTTGCGTTATAAATAAGACCTAAATAAGTTGTTTTACTTACAACCGTTGTTGTTGGTAAAGTAACTCCTATCACTCTGTATTTCGTTCCGTATGCAATACTTCGAGCAGTTCCGTTATCCTTAATTCTTATGATTAAATCTTTACCCTCATCCCAAGTTCCAGTTGGATTTGCTAAAGTTAATCCAACCGCTTGAGCTGTAATTTTTACAAAGTCATTTGTGCTTGTTGGCGTTACCGTTGCCGAACTTGTTACACTTTGAACACGTGGCGTTAATGGTGCTTTTAAAGCCAAAGCATCGAACACTCCGTTTGAACTTACAGCGTTTGCGCTTGCATCCGTAGGAACAGAATCAACTGCAGGAATATTTGAGGTTAAAGCAATAGTTCCGCTTGCATCGGGTAAATAATGGTCTCTACTTTGAGTTAATCCACTTGTAAAAAGATTAGATTGTATAGCGTCGGTCAAATGTATTTGCATAAATCCATCTTCAATAACTAACATTTTATGACCTTCGGAATCTTCAATGTGAAAGTCATTATCAGTTAAATGAATGCTACCATACGCATCGTTTGGCGCGTCGTAAAGCCATACTTTGTTTGCGTACAAATCTTGATTTCCTAAGTTTACATCTGCAGTTGCGCCATTGTAAGGTACTAATTCGTCTAAACTATTTAATTTTTCCCAAACTGCATTTGTTGCCGTGCTATCTGTACAAATATAAATATCTCCATCGTCTAGAATCCATCTAGAACCAACGTAAAAGCCTTGTGTACTGTCGTTGTTTAAGTCAGGAACAATATTGAATTTATGGTTTACTTCACGAACTAACGTACCGTTACCATCCATTACATATTGACTGCCAGCTTCCCACTTCAACTCGTAACCTACAGCGCAAATTTGAGCAATACCTTTATAACCGCCAGTTTGTGCATCTATTGTACCCTCTCTAAGTCTTGAAGTGTTCTCTAATAAGATACCAGCGGTATCAATAAATGCAATATCGTTTGTAGTTGTATTTCCTACGTCTGTTACACTTTGTAAATCTGAAACTGCAAGCCCTGCCAAAGCGTCAAAAACTGCATTACTAGTTACAGGATTTAAACTGCCATCTGTAACCGCATCTTCTATTGGTATATTTATATTTATTGCCATACTATATTGAATGTTTCATCTGTTAAACTTGGAACGGTTACGGTTGTTGTATTTCCGTTCACTATAAAATTGTAGGTTGTATCTGGCAAAATCAATAAACCACCACTAACAACCGTTTCTGAATATGTACCATCTGAATTTTCAACAGTTGCCTCTTCACAAACAATAGGAGGATTAGGAGAAATTGGATTCATTGGAATAGCACAACTTCCATAACTTGCTACTTCAAATGTAATACTCATAACCCAACCTGCAACATAATCTAAATCAAGATTGTTTAAAGGCGACATAGTTGCACTTCCAACAACATCTAATTCAATGTCGTTATCATTAGTGTAATATACATACATATCTTTTAGTATCAACTGACAATCAGATATAATATTATTAAGATTTGCTCTATCAGCTTGTATTAAATCAACGCAATATATGTCTACTGTGAATTGATTTGTGTTTAGATTCTCGGTATCACTTGTTGGTGTAACAAATACAACTGGATACTTCTCATCTATTGTAGCAAAGTTAGGCATCTGCTCTCTGAATTCTCCTCCGTACTTTTTTATTTGTAGGTGAGCATTGCAGAATGCTTCTATTTTATTTAATAGTGATTTGTAGCTTGTCATAACGTTGCTGATTGTTGTATTTTATTCATCTTGTTTTGCACAGAAGTAATATCAGATTCTACTACTACTGCCTTGACTATCATTTGACCACCTTGATTCTGTTGTCCGTTTGCTCCAAATGTATTTGCGTTGTTATTAGCACCGTTTAAAGTAACGCTAGGAGTGGCTGCTTGTGTAGAAGTATCACCTCCACCACCTCCTGCTGCTGTTGGTGATGCAGTTGTTGTTGGTGTTCCTTTACCACCATATCTCGCAGAAGCAATCTTTAAGATATTACCTGCAGCCATTGCTGAAGTAGCAACAAGTCCTGCTATTGCACCAGGATTTGGTAAACCTAAAACAGTTAACGGATTTGTTGACAAGAAAGAAGTAATTGCTTTATACCCATCTATTGTAGCCATTCCTAGATTCATTGCTTTTTGAATATAGAACTGTTTTTTTGCTCTTTCTTCTTTTGACTTCTCATCTTGCTTACCATAGCTATTAGATACTGCAAACATTCCTTCAGCTAAAGAGTTTACACTTTGTGCATACTTAGACGCAATATCTGCTTTCTCACTTAATAGTTTAAAATGATTTGCTCTTTCAATCTCAGCATATTTAGCATCAATCTCAGCAATTCTTTCAGCAGTTTGCTCAGCTAAAAATACCTTTGCATCTGCACTACTTCCTAAAGCTATTAAATCTGCTTCACTCTTTGCTTTTACATCTGCTATTTCTTTGTCTTTAGCAGTTTGACTTGCAGCATCTTTCATTGATTTTAACAAAGCTATTTGCTCTAATTCTTTAGCTGCATCTGCTGCCTTCTTTTCTTTTTCTTTTTCAGCTTCTTTTTGATTTATCTTATCTCTTGCATCCCCCGCTAAAAGACCATACATTTCAATTAGCTTTAACTTTTCTTCTTGTTCTTGTTTCGTCTTAGCAACCTTAGCTTGTGTATCTTCAATCAATCTATTGTAAGCAATCTGAGATACTTTCAATTCTTTTTGAACTCCTTCATCCATTAACTGAATATCCAAGTCTTGATACATTCGAGCAGCTGCTAATCTGTCTGCTTGATATTTCTTTTCTGCTTCAATTTTTTTAGCATTAATTTCTCGTTGTTTATCTGCATTAGATTTAGCATTTTTAGAACTTTCATCTGATTGTTTTTTAGCATCTTCCTTTTTACGATTAGCTTCGGTCTTATCAATCACCTCAATCTGATGCATAGAATCTTTGACTACTTCTCTTTGCTCGTTATATGATTTTCTTAAAGCTAAAATCTCCTCCTCATCTAAATCACCACTCAATCTCGCAGCAATCATTTTTTGTTTAATTGCCTCTAGTCTTGCAGCTGCAGTTTTTAAAAGCCAGTACTGTTTTTGCTTTTCCATATAAACAGTATTCTGACCATCAAGTTTAGCCATTTCAATCTCTCTATCGAAACCTGCTACTACTGCTGCACTCTTTTCTTCGTATGCTGCTGCAGTTTTTTCGGCTGCTGCTGCTTGTGCATCTGCTGCATCTTCTGCTGCGTTATTAGATAAGCCTAACCAATCGCACAAATCTTTGAATGCTTGAACAACCATATCAATAGCATCACCTATCCAACCGAATACTTTACCTACTGCATTAAGAATTGGCTTTAAGATTCCGAGTTTATTCATCACCAAAGCAATGACTGCGACAATGGCTACAATCGCAGCAACTAATAAAAAGATAGGATTTGCTAGTAATGAAATACCAAACTGAATGAAGGCTTTAGATAAACTACCAACAACTGAAACTAAACCTTTAATACTATTTCCAATCGTAGCAGGTGATATACTTCCTAATGTTTGCTGAAACATCTTAGCTTTACTAGCAGCTTCTTCAAAGTCCAAAGACATCAAAGAATCTTTCATTGAACCGAATGAATTTGAAACCTGCTCAAACTTACTACCTGATGCAAATACTGCTACTTGTTCATTAGCATCTGCAAGTTGGTCTTTAAGCTCACCTGCTCTCATAGCAAGTTCCTGCATCTGTTTTGGGTCTGTTGCATTTGCAAGGTCGCCTTTCAGCTCACGAAGTTCTGCCTTAATAGCTGCTAAGCCATTTAATTTAATAGGAATCTCAATCGGTGATGCTGCCATATTATATAATGGTGATTATTGAAGTTGTGTTTTAAATGATTAGAATGACACCTATACAATTGTAAATATTCTGTTTGCTAATACTACTTTGCCTATGTCTGTTCGCCATCTAACACTTATTGATTCTGTGCCATTAACAGTTGTTGTTCCTTGCAGTGTAACATCTTCAACATAGGTATTATAATATCTAGACCTTTCTGTAAACGGTATTTGAGTATTGCCTTTATAAAGTGAAAAAACATTAGTATCACCAAGTGACTGTGTAGGGTCAAAAGCAACCCCATTAAATACACTACCTAAAAATATAACAACGGTAGCACTTCCTGTTCCTAGATTTCCAGTAATTTTTGCTAAAGCTGTATTTGTTATCCCTCCTGAATTTGTAAACGCCAAAAAGCTATCTAAAATCCCCATTGGAATAAGGCTTACATCAGTTGGCTTACTTATTGTTCCAGCGCCAAATGCAATTGACCCCGCAGTTGACAGTAATCTACCATTAAATGTAGCATTTGCTCCTAATGCCGCTGCCGCAGCAACCGCAATGAAATTACCATTTAGAACATTATTTGCTTCCAACCCTAAAGCACCATTTGCTAAGAAAAATACATTAGCAGATTTCACTCCCCCAGTAAGTTGAACTGTTGTAGATGGTGTTGTGTTTAGAGCTCCAGTCGACCTAAATACAAATATATCATTTACACCACCATTTAAGGTTAGAACCCCAGTTATTGACATTGCGCCAGCAACATCATAAATCCCAGCTGTTAATGTTTCTCCACTACCGAATGATAATCCGTGAGTGCCTGTTGCTGTAAGGTTGTTGATATATAAAGTTAATGCTTGCAAATCTATCGTAGCAATTTGAACAACGTTTCCTGGTATTGAAAGATAGTGCCCATTGAAATCTACCTTATACGTTCCTGCAGGAGGAGTAAATTCTAACCCTGAAGCAACAACATCAATATTTGAGGTTGTTTCAATTTGAGTGCCTGAAGTTATAGAATATACAGCTCCAGATAAAAGCGTATTAACTCCATCCACAAATCTATAAATACCATCTTCGGTAACTACACCATCGTCACCTTCTATGATGCCTTTAACACCAGGCATTACAATGTTATTCCTACCTTTAATAATTACATCTGCTCCCACCCCTACTGCATTTGTATTATTTGCAATTGTTTCATTCACTCCTGTGTAAACATGAGTAAAAGCACCTTGAGGTTGTTTGGTAATCTTTGTTTTAAATGGAGCAAAATCTATCTCACTATCTGTAGATAATAGTTCAACTTTTGTTAGTTGTTTGTTGTTAGCATCGTAATCTATTACCTTGTTTATTGACCACCAAGAATTATCTATTCTAATCTTGTCATTTAGCTTTAAACTCTGAATATCATCTTCTTTCAAATTGAAGTAGGCAATCAACATCTTGCCAGTATTAATTTGGTTTATTGTACGCCTCCAATATGAATTATAAAGATTATTATCTGTCGGTGTGTAGAAGTCGTAATACATATAATCACACAACGCAAAGTTGATGTCTAATGTAGGATTCAACGCATCGTCATAGTGATGCATCAAAGGATATTCTAAGATACCATACATTCCTGCAGAGCCTGAATCTATAATTGTATATTGGCTACAAGACTTCATGCCACCATCATACAAAATTCGAATGTTAGTCTTAGGAGAACTACCTGCCACTATTGGCACATAAGCACCAAATGTTGTTTGACCAATTGGTGAAGGGGAAAAGATTAATTCTTTTGTATCAATTTTTTTTACATACTCGTTATCAAAGATATATTCTACTTGACCGTATACTTCTCTTGTAGTATCGTAGTAAGTTACGTTAGGTGTATCCTTGTCTTGCTTGTATGTAAGTATAAGTTTTTTTGATGCTAGTTCTGGTAAGAAGTTTAATACTTGTTCTTTGTCTTTTGCTAGTTTGTAAGTCCAGTCTTTTTCTATGCCACTATCATAGAAGTCATCTCTAGTTTTTAATATTAGTGTATTTGCATTGTCCGTATCTATTTCAACATATAGATTGAACATTTGAAATATTGACTTAACAAAATCTTTTTGCTTTATCTTGTCAGGTACAAATTGATTCATATTTAACACCGTGCCTACTGCCAAAGTATTAGATGAAATATTAGCAGTCAATTTTAAAGATGTGTAGTTTAACTGAGGTGTCATTATAGCAGGAACAACTGCAGGAGTTACCCAGTGTAATGTTGTATTTGAGTTATCTACACCTACACCTATTTTAAATGTTAATTGTGTTCCTGCATTGACATTGCTTATTGGTAACGTGAAATGATTGTTTAAACTGATTATCGTTGTTGTACCAGGCGCATATGGTGCAGAATTTATACCATTAGTAATTACATCATAAGGAGTAGAAAAAACAAATATTGGTATGGTTGGAAAATTACTTCTAAACACTTGTATTTCTAAAACATATCTTTGTCTAGGAAGCGTAGAATAAGAATAGTCGGTATTATACAAACTTAAATTAACACCAGTTGCATTGACAAGCTGAATATCCCCTATAATATCTATACCAATGTTAATTACCTCTGCCCCTGATGCAGGAAATGGACAAGTGTAAACGCCAGTAGTAGGATTGAATAAGTTTTGACCGTCTAGTATCTCAGTAAATGAAGTTAACTGCTCTGAAAATCCTATAGTGTACGGTGTTTGAACTATACTTACAATATCCGCAGCGTGAGTTTCTTCAACTGCATAGTTCGAATAAGGCATAGTAACTAAATCGCCACTATATGGAATAATAAGTTTATCAAATCCACACGCAACTAACGAAGACCATTCATAATTATATCCTGCATTTTGAAAGATTCTATCAAAGTAAACCTTTGCATAAATAGCAGGTCGAAATTCAGCAAGACTGTATAAGTTACCAGTATTCCAAGTCAAGCCATATTTATAGCCATCTGTTACATCATGCGTAAACGACGAATAAATATTAGCTGAAGATATAGCATGATTCAAATCTGAATAGTCAATGTCTTTTAGCTCTTTAGTATCAATATCAGTAAAGAATGTTGACGCTTGGTCTTTAATCAATACCGAGTATTCAATATCTTGTTCAAAGCTAGAGTCCTTTTGAATCTTATTAACTGACAACAACTGCACAAACGCATCTGATAGAATAGGAATACCATTTTGAACAACTGTACATTTAGTCAAGGCATTGATATTAAATGTACCCGCTACTATATTGACATCGTAGTAATGGTTAAGCAAGTCGTGGTTATTCTTCGTTCCAACAAGTGTGATAGTCTTCGAGAATGCACCTGCTCTTTTGCTTACATCTCGAATGTCTGCTATACCAAAGTTTAAAGGAAAAGCAGTATCTTCTTTGACATCTAAATAACCTGTTGCTAGTTGTATTCTTACATTATACATTGATAGTGTTTTGATTTGCGAATGTAACTGTTATTGACTTCTTAAATAGTTTCTTGTTTCTTTGCTTATTCACTTCAAATGAATTTTCATTTATTATAACTGCTGCATAAGTTTCGTCAGGCATTTTTAAATAAACCAAAGGCGAAGTTATCAACTGCTCAAAGTAGATAGACATTTCTTCAGTCATCCAGTTAGTATTCAAGTCTAATGTTTTAGTAACATTAGATGAATAGATGCTTTGCCCGAATGATTCTGAAGTGTAACCCCATTCTTGACTTGTAATACTTCCTTGAACATCTCTATTGAATCCTTGTTTTTGAACCGTTCCTTTCTCATACGCTCTCAACTGAAAAGCAAATGATCCATAGCTTCCCATCCTATCTAAGAACAATAAAGAATAATCTTCTATTACACATCTCTTGTCAATGTTCACACGGTACTTTTGTGAATGCTGAACACCTGCAGAATTTGTATACCAAAAATCATAATACTCAGTAGTTGTATTGATAAGAGGACCAGCACCACTTACTACGGTCAAACTACCATAATTACTAGGACCTACTGGTACACCTGAAATATACGAGCTTGTGTTAATTGCTTTCTTAAAAATGCTACCTGCATTATTTTGAAAGTACACAAATCCTGTGTCTACTTTGGCATTACCAAAATTAATTATCAAGTCTTGATTATATGTAGAATAAAAGCCATTTGTCGGCATATCAGTAAGTAATAAATCTAAACTATTGTTTAAGATATAATTTGCACTTTCAAAAGTAATCCAATTTTGAAAAGACATTGCACCATTAAACACATAGCTATTTGTAACACCTAGTATATTTTGTATAACAGTTTTTCTATTGTCTGAGTAGCTTACCGTTCCATCTATCAAAGCATTTGTTACTTGCGACCAAAGAGAGTTGACTGTAAACGAAGTAGTACCAACAACTGACAATACGGTAAACAATCCTTCCAAGTTTGGATTAGCTGCTCCACCATCTGATTGTATTATTCTAACTTGGTCACCTACTACATACGAATGTGTTGCAGTTATTCTTACGTTACCTGCGTTATTTGTCAATGAAGATGTATAACTTACTGTTGTTATAAACTCCTCACCTACCATTACATCATACTTATAATATGAATTAGCAGCATCGTAAGCCGTAGTGTTATACAAATTACTATCGTAACTTACTTTAGTTTGAAGTAGCTTTGATATATCTATCTCACCATAACCAGTTAAGTACTGCGGAAACACTCTGTACTGCGCTATTTGAACATCCGTAACCGCATCGTAAACATCAAATATGTATCTGAATCCTAGTTCATTTTTGTTTGTTGAATCTACTATAAACTTGCATGGGTTATACGCAGGTGTGAATACTTGGGGTGATGCTAATTTTGTCGTTGCCATATCTTATAATGGTTAATTTTTTATTCGTGTTTTAGAAGCTGAAGTAACTATCGTCAGTATAGTAATTGTCTTTTATGAATCGACCTGCATACTGAATCGCATCCATTGCATCGTCAAATAGTTTCACAGGCTCATCCGTAATTGAATCGCCTACCTTCTTCCACTTGTAGTTCTCATATTCTCTTTTAAGATTTGGATTATCAAGGCATATCACTCCGAATGTTTTAACGTTGTCAATTCCTTTTTTAACGCCCTTCGTTGCGTTGTTTATATTGTACCCTGCGATTTGTATCTCTGCTATTATTTCAGGCCTTGAATGGTCGCCTAAGATGTCAGCATTCTTATCAACTCCAATCTCATTCATTCTCTCTATCAACATAGTGGTAGTTAGATAGCTTTCATAGATTACTGATTCAATGAATATATCTTTCTCATGCCAGTATACCTTTATTAATGCAGTTGGATGGTTATATCCAAAGTCTAACCCATAACAGAATGATTCAAACCTAGCAGGTCTTTCTTTAACAAATTGCCAGTTACTATAGATGTTCGTTTTAGATGTTGTCCTCTCACCTAATGCATAGATTTGATACAATGCTTCATCTGTTCGTTTCAAGTCTTCTATCTGTCGCTTGATTGAATCAGGTAGGAATGGATTGTCTTTGTATGTAGATTTTATTAGGATGCTTTCGTCTTCAGGAAGTTCGTATAACCAACTTGAACTATCAGAAGGATTATAGTCAAATATCATTGTCGATTCAGTTCGCATATTCAACTGCTGAAAATCTTCAAACCATAACTCATTGGCTTCATTACACCAACCGATATCTCTTTTTCGACCTCTTATCTTTTGCTCGTCATCTACTGAAAAAAACTCAACTATAGATCCGTTACCAAAACGATATATATTCTCACTCTTATTATGGCTCGTCACCTCATAGATTTCTAAGTCTTTCATTATCTCAAAGAAATCACGCATCACAGTTGCTCTTAAAGCAGGAAACGTCTTTCTAACTATTGATACTACCTTGTTAGGATTCTGAAGGCAGTAGACAATTATAACCTGACAAAGTGAATAGGTCTTGCTTGAACGTGAGCCACCTTGATTGATTATGAATCGTGTAGCTGAATCAGATAAGGCAGTATAATTCTGCTCAAAGATTTTAGTTGCTTTGATTTCCACTTACAATTGTTACTTTGATTTCGTTTATCTTTTCTCCTTGAGATGTAACATCTGTTTTTTCAGTAAGTGAATTTAATCGTTGTGTAATACTTGGATTGAATTGCCCGACCATACCTCCTTCGATTTGGTCTTGACGAATGACTTTCTTTATATGTGAACAGATAGTCCTATAATCGTTATATCTCTCATCTGTATTATCAAAGTAATGATGTATATCTGAATAATTTATAAAGCAAAAGTTCTCAAATCCTTCCATTGTAAACGGTGGTGTATGAAATTCAGACTTCACTCCTGCTGCAGTTGCTTTCTGTATCTCTCTTGGCTTTATGCTTGCCTTATACTCTTGGAATAGTTCGTATAGTTTCTCAGGTGTTTCTATATACTTATGTTTTGCCATTATTCGTATTTTTCTAGTTTTCTAAATAACACATTTTGTGTAATACATTTTGTGTAACTTTCTATCCTTTGACACTTTGAATGTAGTTGAATGCTTGATAAAGTAGTTGTATTTGTCTTACATCTGATTTAATGAAGTTTGAGTCAATATCTATACTCATTCCTTTCTGTTGAAATATGTATTCTTTAACGGATGCTATCATATAGTCAAGATTCATTTCTTCTTAGTTCGTGTTTTTTTCACTACTGGAACTTGCTCAGGTGCTTTCACTCCAGATAATTGAGCCATAGCAAGAGTATATGCTTCATCTACAATCTCTTCAACTGTAGCTTCAGCTTCAAAGATATGACCTAATCCGTTTCTTGAATACCAATCATAATGCTTTGGTAGTATTTTATCAATTATTACATTTTGATTGCCTAATACACTATTATACACAATAACAGTCTTGCCTTTATATTCATCCTTTATTTGCATTTTTCTCATATTCGTTTATTAATAAAAATATTATATGACTAAGAATCGCAGCAGCAACAAACTTGTTTGTGTATTCATAATCATTCCATATTGCTACAGTCATTCCAATAGATAGAACAAATGTTATTAATGCTATCCATCTACTCATAATGGTCTTTTTTCAATTCGTGTTTTAATCGTCTTAAATCTGATTTCATTTCAGTTATCATTGCGTGTGCCGTGAACACAGATATATTAAAATGGTCTGCAATGCTTCTAGTCGTGTTATATCCTTTGTCGTGAAACGTCTCAAAGAATATTAGTTTGATTCTGTCATCTACTGTATTACGATATATTTCTATAACTGACTTCTGCTCCTGGTAGTTCAATTCAAATAGAATCTTATCTTTCAATTCATCTTCTGCTTCTTCAATAGGCATATTACTTTCTACACTATTGACTATCTCTATCTTGCTATTTGTATCTCTAAACAGTAACTCACATTTGATAAAATGAAATAGAAAGTCTTGAACGTTTCCGTATTTAAACTTTGACTCGTTTTTTAAACAATTCAGATAAGCATTAGAAATAACAGTATCTGCTTCAATTCGTATTTTTATACGATTCAAAAGATACATTGTGTATTTCTTCACATCAATGTAGTGCAGTTGAATATATCTATCTAGTGAGTCCTTCATACCAAATAAAAAAGTCTTTAATGAATATCTTTCGTCTCACCATTGAACAGAAACAATCTTTGCTTTTGATCCCGTTTACTCTTGCGTAAATTGCATCTAACTTCTTACAAGTTATCTTCGCAGTTTGAATAGTTGAATCAGCTATCTTGATTGATTCGATATAGATTAATTCATCTTGCTCAAACATAATGATGTAATGTAAGTTAATAACGATGTGATACAAGCAAACGTAAAACTGCCTGAGTAGATTAAGCCACTCCAAAACCCCATACATTTAAAACAACCTAAGCCTGAATAAATCCAGTCGGTTAGAAAGTGAATAGGCAAATAGTTGAAAGTCCAATCTATTACAAACTGAATAGGCTCGAATTCTACAAACCACCAAGCAAAAGCAATTACTGATATTATTTCTAGTAACATACGATTTTGTATCTATTTATTAATGAAGGATATAAATATGTTCCAGTTGCTTTAGCACATAAGTCAGGTTGTGCAGTAGTATTATAATCTGATATCCAAGCACCATTTGCAACCATTTGTTCGTGTTGTTCGTAACAACTACAAGTATTACTAACAGGCACAGTTGCTTCTTTTTTACAACTTACTAGAAATAATACTGATATTATAATTAATTTCTTCATAGACGTTTTTTTCGTCAAATATAAGATTAAATTCTAATCAATTTGCTTATATAACAAATTAATTATAAATATGTATATTAAATTTCTCATTCTTTCGTGTTTTTAGTTAGTCCATCTTTCCAACCTCGCATGTATTCAGCGTGTTTTTCTTGCTTTTCCATTTCTTGGGCTTCATTCATTATAGAATCAATCCATTGATAATTGTTACCATAAAAAGCTGAATAACTTGGTATTGTTTCAAGTTCTTTTCGCAACCATTCTACTGCTGTCATAATTTTAGTTTTAAAGGTTGTGTTAAAATATTCTTCTGCTGTGGTAACTCCATCTGTTCCAACATCTTCCCAAGCATTTATTATTTGTTGTGTTTCCTTCTCTAATAGTGTATCTTCAATCCAATGCACAAGTCCTTGAGTATCTATTTGATGACCTTCTAAAATTAATTTTTTACAATGTTCTAGTATTTCTGTTACGGCTGTTTCCATCTTATTAATCCAATGGCTATTACACCTATTATTATTTCTCTACTCATCTTATCTATTTGTTTATGTCAACACTATGATAACGTTACCTAACAGACATTGAAACGTCAGTTAGCCTTTCGTTATATGCCATTTTAATACACCCTTGCAATCTCATAGACTTCATCAATTAAATGATAATGGGTTGCAAATTTTACCATTGCATCATTTAAACTACTTGCTTCTATATGTACCATTAAATCCTTATCCATACTTCGGTATTGGAATAAAAAACGGCACATAACAGCACCTACCAAAAAGGCGGGGCTTTCGGCTTCGTTAGAAGCATTTGTTGGTTTATTAAATTTTATCATTTCTATTAAATTTTGTGGTTAAAATTCCGCCCTTTTGGTAGCTACCAAACGTTACCAGTAATGCTACGAAACCGACTCACCTGACAACATTTCGTTTAGTGTGTAAAAAAACTTTCCTTTTTCTAAATCACACCCTTCAACTTTCAAAGCAAGTTCTTGTATATGCTTATTAGCTACTCTTATTTGACCTAACGAATACGAATATTTGTCATTAGCAACTTCATTCCACACTTCAATAAGACTTTGTAAGTCTTTAGCTTTATCTGCTTTATCTGTTATTTTTTTAATGTTTGACATATAATTAATTTTTAAGTTTATAAATAAAAAGCACTACTGGTAACAATCACTATACAGCAGTTGCCGAATCTACTAAACCGCATAGGCAACCGCAGTATAGTTTTAACGTTATACATCTTTTAACTTTGCTTTATATTTCAAAAGTAACTCTTTTAATTCAATCTTCGTGTATTTTTTTGTTAAATATGCTTTTTCACGCAAAATAATGAATTCGTCTTTTCCTATTTTCTTTTCTAAATTAACACCGTACAAAATTAAGTTTCCGTGTAAAAAAGTGTTACAATATTCACATTGAAGATGTACGTTATTCTCATCAAATCTCACATTTGCGTGTCCTCCACTTGAAAAGTAGTGTCCTGCGTTCTCTTTTTTACAAGGCTTGTCGCAAGATATACAATTCAATCCTGCATCACGTTTGCGAATCCAAGAATTAAACACCTGCTGTGTCATCTTCAAGTAGTCTTGCAACGTTAACATATCTTCTTTCTGCTTAATCTTCTTTTCTTTCTTTATACTGGCAAGATTCTTCAATGCTTGTGCAGTTTTTAAACATACTTCGCAACGATTAGTTGATAAAGTAGAATTAAACTTTTGTTTAGGCTCAAATGATTCTTTACAATCCTTACAATATTTCATCTTCTTGTTGTTTAATTAGTTCCTTCTTCAAATATAGTATTTGTAATCTTAAAGCATCATTTGTTCGTGTTAATGCAGTATTATCGTCTTGAAGCATTTTAAAGACTTCTAAGCTATAGTTCAAATCATTTGCTTCACGTAGTATCACTTTTTGTTTTTCTTCGCTTACACGTTCTAATGCACTTCTAAAAAGCAATCTATTGATGCTTATCTTTATGTTTAGTCTTGCAGTTGCTATATCTGTATCTTTCATAATACGTTTTTTCCTTCGTTTAAAAATTGTGTTCCGTTCTGTAATTTAAACATAACTGGCTCAGCAGCGAATGTAGGCTTACCACCAGTTTCAGTTTCTTTAACTTTCTTAATGTGAACTTCTGTAAACATCCAAAAGTTAGTGTGCATTGGATATCTATGAATAACAACAAAATCATCTGCACGATTTCCCCACTTACCACCACCTTCAGCATCTGCCATATTTGGTGCTTGTGGCATACCTTCATAATCACCTGCTTTGTGCGTTTTTCTTAATGCTTCTGTTGCTGCGTGAATACACATATAAATTGAAGTATTCGTTTTTTTAGCAAACAATCGAAGTTTAGTAGCCATTTCATAATCCAAATCGTGTGCATTAGCAAACTTTGGCTTTAAGAATGAATTGTGAGGGTCAATCATTAAAGTATCATAATCACCTAACACTTGAACTTCTTTCATAAATTCTTCTATAGTCCAAGCCTTTTGTGCATCTATAAAATCAAAATGCGATTCAATAAAGTTTTTGCAGTTGTCTAGTTGTTTAGGTAACATATCTTTAATCTTGCATCCAGCGTATAATTCAATCAAATTGCGTTTCAATCCGTTAACACTATTTTCGGCTGAATAAATTAGATGTTTAAGATTATGCTTTTTAGCCAAACAAAGCAAGTACCATAAAACCCAATACGTCTTACCTACATTTGCGTGTCCTAACACAATATTGAACGAAGCACGTTTGAATCTTAAGTTAACATCTAAATCAATACCTAATCCTAAACCCAAAGGTATTTTATCTAACCTAGACAATTCTAAAAATTCATCACTACTTCTGTGGTTAACTATCATTTCTTTTTTGTTTTTATGTGAAAGCCATTTACATCAATTTCATTTCCCCATTGGTCGGTAGAAATTACATCCGCTTTTGTATTTATTACATTATCATTTACATTATCATTAACAGTTATGTTTGTTATCGTTTGTAATGATTTGTTATCATTTGTTATAGATGACCATCTTTTCGCCATTCCTTTCTTACCTGCTTCACTACGTTTACACTTGATTTCTAAGAACTTAACTAAATCACGTTTTAATTGTTGTTTGATTGGTGTAAATGCTAAATTAATAATAATATCTTCACTAATTGGATTTTCATCATTAACGTAGGCAAAGATGAACTTTATTAGTTCACCCGCCTTTTCGTTAGATAATTGATTAAACAGAGCATTCTGGTCTGCGTATAGGATAAATCCTTTTTTATCTTCTGCCATAATATTTATATAAATAATTCTTTTTGTAATAAATCACTTGAGTACAAAAAACAACTTTTCTCTGTTACAAATGATTTTTTTAGTTTATTTATAATTTCTTGCTTACTTTTAAAATACTCAATATAAGCATACTTATTTTCTAATTGAATACAAACGTATACTTCTGCCTTTAAGTGCTCTGTAATACGTTCTAAACAGCAATTAAACGTAAATGTTTTTGCTTTAGTAGTTTTTATTTGGTAAGTAAAACCTTTCTCATCTGAAAAATCAATTTTTTGGTAGTCTCTATCCGCTTTTTGTTTAAATAATTGCTCTCCTTGATAGGTAGCCAAGAACCATAATTCAAATATTTTTTCTCCTATAAAGCCTGTAGACTCCAGTTTAATTTCTTCAGGTATTCTAATTTTCGCTAAATACGTTCTCATTATACATTAAGATTAAATTTATATAATTCTCCTTTTAGTAATTTTTTTGTTTCTTCAATATTGTTTTCATAAATATGAGCATTACCAATAAAAAAAGTAATATTATTTAAAGGCATATTAATTAATTGACTAACTAAATAAATTTGGAATAAGTCGCTAGGCAAACCTAAACAGCAATCTGCACTTCGTTGATATACGGTTAAGTTAATTTTTCCCTCTAAATTTTGAAATTGTATTAAACTTAAGCAAGGCAACTGATTTGTTTCTACACCTGTTTCCCCTATAAATAGTACATAATTTTTTGAAGGCCTTAAAGAATTAATTTTTTCTATTAACTCAGGTAACTTCTTGAAATAAGTAGGATAAGAATTTATTAACTTAGGGGCACAATAATCCCACCAAAAAATGTCTTTATTATTATATTCTTTAATTAAAGTCTCCCCCTCCATATATAAATCTAGTTCTTTACTTAACTTGTTCTTTGCCACTTTGTGCTCTAAAAATAATTTTTCTAATTCATTTTTAGAAAAACTTAAAGTCTGGTTTATTAAATAAATTGACCCATTTTTTTTAGCTGTTTGGAATTTTCCTTGTTTTAAAATTTTGTTCAGCAACTTGTAATACTTGTTCATAATAATAAAAATTAAATAAATAAAAAAGCCCTTAATAAATCCGTTGCGTCTGACTTCAACTTCATTAAAAAGGGCAATAATTTCTTAAGTTCCTATATTGTCAGACGGAAACTTTTACAAATATAACTAAATATTCTTAATATTCAAATCTTTTTTGCTAATTATTCCTCTTCTGCTATCGCATTCATCTTCCCATTCATCTAATAGCCAAACATCGTATATTAAAGTTGGTAATACATCAGCTTTTAATATCGCATCTTCTTTGGAATTAGCTTTGCCAATCCAGTATGCTGGTTGGTTGTTTCGTGTGTAAAATACTTTATAATACATTTCGTTTAAATTTAGGTGAGCATCCAAATAAAATAGTTCTTTCAAACATTCCTCTATAACCTTTCTTGATTTTGTGCTTTTTGATTATATCAATAATAATTTTATTAAACACATCTTCTTCAATCTCATAGAAATCATAGTTAATTACTTTTTGTCCTTGTGCATTTAATACTGCATTTTCAACTAATAAATCAAAGTTAGCTGAAGGTGTTGCATTGAAATATAGCAACTGGTAACATTCTAATATAGCTTTATCGTACATAGTTAAAAAATTAAGGGGCTTTTACACCCCGTTAAATCAAAAAGGCAAATCGTTTGCTTCAGATAGTTTAGAACTCGTTGACTGCATCGACATACCAGTAGGTTTTGCTTCTACTCTTTCAACGAATTCAGCTTTAATAATCTTGCCGTCAGTCCAAGCTACTTTACCGTTACCTACAAAGTTCTTTTTAACTTTTGATTCTCGGTCTTCTTTTGATTGCTGAACAAAGATACTAGCATTGTTGCCATAGTCATCTTGTTTGTCGTTTACACTCATAGTATACTTATCGTAACCACCTTGTGCATTTTTGATACTGAAATTAATTAAACTACTCATCTTAAAATTGTTTTTAATTGTTCGTAATATTGACGTGCCACCTTGACACGTTCAATTATCTTTGCTTGTGCTTCTTCGTCTTTTTGCACAATAAATCTTTTTACTCTTAATTCATTCGGTATTTGGTCGAAATTGTGTGAAAGCTGAACTGCATCTCTTACATCTAAATCTTCATCAATTAAATGTAACTTCCAATGTTCACGTCTTACTTCATCTTCCACTATCTCAAATGGTGTATTCATCAAACAATAAACTAACTCACTACTATTGTGATTCGTTAGCATCATATAACCTTGTAACTGCCAAAAATAATCTTTATTTTTCAAAGCAGAATCAAACATCGGAAATGTACTACCGTTCCAACTGCATTTAATGTCTGCTAAAAGATTATCTGTACAAATATCAGGCTCTCCTGTTAACCACTCATTGTTAAATCTTGTTTCGTTTTTTACTACGAAATCCCATTTAAGAACTTCTGATGCAAACTGGATAGCTTCATCTTCCATTTGTATTCCTTTGTCGGTATAACGTGAACTGAAGTCTTTATAAATTCCTAATTCTTTCTCTTTGAATACATCTTGAATGTATGTCTTTGCAGTTTCAGACAAAACCTCGCTTTTTGTACGAGATTCCGTCATTAACTTTCCTAGTGAACTGCATCTAAATAGTAATTCGCTCATAATAATTTGATTGTTGACTTTTGTAACTCAGTTAATTCAAATTGGTTTAAATCTGAAACTTTAGCTTTGCCTTCAGATATTGCAGTCATTGCTTTCTCAAATCGTTCTTGTGGCATTGTAGGTTTTTTATTAACGTGTTTAGTAACATCGTTTGCATCGTCATCTTGCATAGATAAAGATAACAAAGATTGAAGTGTGTAACGTCTAAAATAAGAAATACATCCTCCTAACTTTTGAGGATCATTCAACTCAGGTAGTTTAATCTCAGCATTAATATCTACACCGCTTTCAATGTCAACTATTACACTATGCACACATCCATTCATAATAGGCTGTAATAGCAGTAAATTGTACTTATGTAGTATCGGTTCAACTACATCTAAAATAGTGTTTAAATCAGCGTATTTTGATTTAAAGAATGGATTGTCAGCAGATTTGTTAATCTTACCAATTTCTTGTTTAGCTAAATGTAGCTTGAAATAAATTCCGTTTGGTCTTGGAATTGCGTCTTCAAAAGAAATAGATTGTTTCTCTTGTAATTCTCCTTTGATGTCAAAGGCTTTTGTTTCGTTTTTCATCTTGTTTTATTTTTAGATTGTTTACAAATATACTATTTATTAACTAATATATAACTAATTGTCGATATTTTTTCTTTATTTCTGCTATCATATTCATAAATAGTAGCAGTCATTGGATAAAGTTTATTCAAAATCCACTCATCAAAGTTAGCTAATACAATACTTTCAGCTACTTTATCAACTTTCTTTGTGTTTATGTGATGTATTGCAGCATCGTGATTTTTTAAATTAATTATTTTGGCAATGTCTTCGTAAATTATTCCTTTTTTTCTAAGCAATTTTGCTGCATTAGTCTTCATTTGTTGATAGAATACACCACGATATTTAAACTTAAAGTAATCTTTAATATCTCTTTCTGTTACTTCAGTATTACTGTTAATATATGTTTCAATTTCTGTCATTTTCCATTGATTTAAGCCATTGTCTAAAGGCTAGTTGAATATTTACTTGTTGGTCGATTAATTCGATGTCAGCATCTCGCATAAAGTAGTTGTCGAATCTTCTGATTGATGCTATTAAATCATTCGCTACCATCTTCATTTGTTGATTGAAATTTTGGTCTTCTAAGAAATCTGCTAGTACTGGCATTATTCCGATTGCTCCAAGTAGTTTTGTTTCTTGTTTCATAATGCTTCTATTTCTTGTTTAACTTCATTCCAATATTTGAATTGGTCATAACAGAATGCCGTTTCAATCATCAATACTTTATATTCAATCAATATCTCATCAACTGCGATTAATGCACATTGTTTGGCGTTAATTCTTGATTCAATTAATTCTTCAATTGTCATATCGAATACTGATTTAAATACAAATTTATTTGCTAACTCATTTGCTTTGTCTTTTGGTGTCATTTCATTTGTTTTATAAGTCCGAAAATATGATTCGCCTTTTGATTAAAATCTAATCCTTTGCCTTCATCTACTGTAGACTGTATTCTAATCTTTGTCTTCGTTGGTTCAACGTAGGTATTAACTGCCTTCGTTGGTTTAACATTTCTGTTTAACCACGTTTGAAAATTTTCTGCTCTCATTTCTTTAGTTTTAAAATAGTTTTTTTTGTATATTTTTTAAAGTTTTTTCAGTTGCTAATTTAAAAAAATCTTTTTTTATCTCAAATCCATATGCTTGTCTTTCGCATTGAACTGCTGCTAAAAGCGAACTTCCACTTCCTGCACAAGGGTCGATTACTACATCTCCTTTATCTGTGAAAATTTCTATTAATTGTTCTAATAAATTAACTGGCTTTTGTGTTGGATGTACTTTTTCAATATTTTTATCTTTTACCCAATCCAAACAATTAAAAACCATTTTACCATTATTATTAAATTTTGGCAATTTATCTCTATAAAGTAAAATAGCATATTCACAATTACCAACTACACGCATATTTGCTTTAAGAACTTGAGCCGAAAAGTTTTTGCGAAATACTAAATTAATATACTTATTTAAACCGTATTTCTTGGCTTTTTCAATTAATTCAAACTGTTGCTCAAATGCACAAAACACAATCATACACGGTGCTTTTCCAGTTTCTTTAGGTTCAGGCTTCATCATTGTTGAACAAAAATGCAAAAATTCAGTTATTCTAAAATCTTTATCAGTATCAAAAAATTCTTTATTTGCATATTCGCTTTCACCATTTTTGTTATCACCATCTTTATACCAAGCTGGATTAGAAGCATAAGCATTATTACCTAAATTATAAGGTATATCTGCTATTATTAATTGTGCTTTCGGAATATTATAACGTTTATAATTTTGAAAATGATCATTGTGTAATTGTGGTTTATAATTATTATTATCTTTTATAAAATTACTATAATCTTTTTTTTCTTCTGCTCTCATTTCTTTAGTTTTTTAAGTTCATTCTGTATTAACATTCTTTCGTATTCTTCTCTTTCAGCAGCATCAAATTCGTTGTTTCGATTATACTTTTTGATTCTGAAATCTGATAAGTATAACTGGTGTTCTAATTCTTTTATTCTCTCGTTCATCTTGTTTGTTGTTTAATTGTAAAATAATAATTTTCTGCAACATCTATTGCTAGTGTAATTTGATTCGCTGAATCCCAATCGCCTTCTTGAATGTAATAGGCTTTGATTTCTTCTAGTTCTTTGATTGTATCGTTCATAACTCAAATGCTTTAATCTCGTTAATAACTCTGAAATAACTAGCCATAATTCTCTTGGTAACAACCATTTGAAACTCGATTACTAAATCTGATTTTGGCTTGAATCCATTAGGTGCAGCAATTTCTACATTATACCTGCACATTGAATCGTACTTTTGATTTGATTGTTCTGCTAAATCTAATAAGTCGATTGCTTGATTAGTTAGCTTTGAAAGTTGTTTAATGTTTTTCATTTTGTTTTATTTTTAGTTAATTGATATATGCAAATATACAACGATTGTTTACAAATACAAACTTTATTAACAAATATTTTCATTTATTTTTAAGATGTCAATGTTTACAAGGCTTTCAAGATGGAGAAAAATACTTAATTAACGATATAAACTTACAAAATGTTAATTATAACGTTTAATTAAGACAAAAATTTTCCACTATAGATGGATTTAATACTGCTAAAAGTGTACTATACGGCACTTTTAAGTGTTTATTACGTTTATTAAGTGTTTTTCTCCTTCACAAGTGTACTATACTGCACTTTAGGCACAAAAAAAAGGAGGCTATTACACCTCCTCATTCAATCCAAACCTAAACAAAACAAAAATTTTAACTCTGCAAATATATTAAAAAATATGTGTTAACCTAGCAACTTGCCCATTATATTTTGAAT